>Ga0160422_10001436_pt1 | contig 14920 bp, 11 predicted proteins | sample Fk160mmetaG_FD_108192 | JGI IMG/M metagenome (GOLD analysis project Ga0160422, IMG submission 108192) | Marine microbial communities from the Central Pacific Ocean - Fk160115 60m metaG | ecosystem: Environmental > Aquatic > Marine > Oceanic > Photic zone | place: The Central Pacific Ocean...
AGGGTTGTCACCGTAGCCATCGCTGTCGGCATCCTCCCACTGAGAATTATCTGTAGGGAATGGGTCATCAGTATCGGCATAGCCATCATTGTCAGCATCAGGACAACCTAAATTACCTAACTGATTGGATGTGCCAAAATTAACTGGACATGAGTCTGGGTTGACGCCTGCGGCGTTGTCCCCGTAACCATCACCATCTTGGTCAGTCCACTGCGTAGCCTCGTTGGAAAATGCGTCTGCTCCATTAGCGATTGTCCAACCACCGGTGGGGTCTGACCACCCATCACCATCTGTATCTAGGCAGCCATATCTGTCTTGATACGAAGCCCCAGTAATTCCAACACAAGCATCCCCAAACGTCCCGCTGGGGTTATCACCGAACGTATCTCCATCTGCATCAACCCACTGAGTGGCATTTCCAGTAAAGGCATCCGCGCCATCGCTAACACCCCAAGATGGCCCGTTATTGCCTGCGGGGTCAGGATCACTGTAACCATCACCATCTTCGTCTGGACATCCGGCACGGTCTTGATTTGAGATACCAACTACAGTAGGGCACGAATCAGCACCACTAGCTATTGGCCAACCGCCATCTGGGTCTGAGAAACCATCACCGTCACTGTCGCCGCAGCCAAATCGATCTAGTGTTGAAGCGCCAGGAGATACCGGGCATGCGTCGGGCTGGAGGCCGGCGGAGTTGTCTCCATAGCCGTCACCATCTTGGTCGGCCCACTGTGTTGGCTCGTTTACAAAAGCGTCTGCGCCATTTGCGATTGTCCATCCACTGTCTGGGTCGGAGTATCCATCGCCATCACTGTCTGGACAGCCTGTTCTATCTACAGCCGAGGTTCCAGCCACATTCATACAATCATCCACACTGTCCTCTATTCCATCCAAGTCGGCGTCGAGGGTTAAATTCACTAACGGAACTTCATGATTGATTGCTAGGGAGAAAAATTGTGGTCCAGTCGGGACATTGGTTCCAACAACATGGACTTCCCAGATTCCTGCTGCTGGTGCTGATATGTTCATGACTCGTAGATTATTCAAGTTGTCATTTAGATCGTATACAGTTCCGCTTGGATCGGTTAATGAAAGATCGAGGTCATTTACCAAGTATGGACTAACTCCAGGTGAGGCAGCAGGGTCTGGATATGCAAGCGCAACTTGTAGGTCATGGGCTCCGCTAGGTAGCGTGAAACTCCACCCCCGATCATCCGATGTGCTCAATGATTCGTTGTGGACAAAGTTTGTTTGCACTGCGCTATACATGTTCAATCGACCATTGCCTTCATGCATGTTGGGGACTGTCTCGCCAGCGCCGTTGGTAGGACTGCCGTATTGTCCTGCCATGTCACTTGTCGAGGCACCTAAAATCGCCTTAACCAAATACGATGTTGGGTCGGCGATTCCGACATTTTCGATTAGATGTTCCAACAATAAGGCAGTTGCTCCAGCTGCAATTGGGGTTGCCATACTGGTGCCACCCATGTAGCAATATTCAGTCTCAGCACTGTCAGAGCCCCAGCCACATGATGACGCGGCAGGTCCGGAAAATCTTGATTTTGTTGAGTAAATATGTGTTCCAGGTGCGACAAAATCTGGTTTGATTCGGCCATCCTCAGTCGGCCCTCGACCGGAGAAATCCGCCATTCCATCGGCATTATCTGCTAAACTACCTCTCGATGGTCGGTAATTTTCAGAGGCTCCAATAGAGATCGAATTTTTTGCTGTTGCCTCCCACAACAGTGAGTTATCGTCGATTTCACCATCGCCATTACCATCGGTAGCGTCGTTACCATTTGCGAACATTATGACCAACTGTTTGTGTGTCATAGCGCTCATGTCGATTTGCATTGAACCAACAGAATAGAGGCCATAATCATTGCATGGATCGCCTTCACCAGGTCTAACGCAGCCGCCCCAAGAATTTGTATGGATGTGACTGCCATTCTCCACTGCGACATTGAAAAAATCCTGATAATTGTTCGGAATACCGCCCAAGCCACCACCTTGTTCGAAGGCGTGAACAAGTAACTGAGCTTCCGGAGCAATTCCAACAACTGCTCCACCGCTGGAAGTGCCGTCACCTAAAACGGAGCCCGCAACGTGGGTGCCGTGGCCGTGATCATCATCCGGACCATCGTCACATGGTCCGGGGTCTGTTGGACTATTCCATGTGCAATGAGATTGCGGGATTGGCCAAGAATAAATCCCCAAAATATGGTCCCTAAAATCGGGGTGCATTGTTAAATCATTCACACCACTATCAAGACCAGTGTCGCCCACAGTGACGATGATTCCGCTGCCATCCAAACCAGACCACGAACTGTCTAGTGCCGACATTTTGGTATTATCTCGTATGTCATCAGAGTTGATGATGGTGTTGGCAACCGAGTTTTGTATAAACGCTACCGGTTTCTCTTCTAGCCACTCGATTTCATCCTGACTAGACAGCCAATTTACTCCTGATGTTCCGGTTTCTACGGTCGCAAATCTGCTGCTGTGCGATAGTATGTTGATGTCGTCTCTGTCGTGAATGCCAGCAGGTAAATCAAATCCTGATAACACTACGTCAACTATTATCTGATTATTCGATAGTAGTGATTCAGCTAATCCATGGCGAATCTTATCGACTGCATCCAGTTTGGTAATACCTAGAACAGACAACTCATTCAGTTGGTCGATATTGACATTATTCAATTTGCAACTAAAACCATTAGGAGGCATGAATGTGTCACACTCGATACCGTTCTCAGCTAACTCATAACGCCACTCAGTTGGAACAGGGAATTGGTGGGTGAGGATGTATCTGCCATCAAGGTCCTGCTGTCCAGTCCATTGGGTAAATTGGTCGATCGGGATTACTGATGTTGTCCGGTAAAGCAGAGTAACTTCACCTGCAGAATGCTCACTGGCAAACCAACCGTTGATTATCTCCTCACTCGGAGTGATGCCAATTCGTTCCAACGATTCAAGCTGGTCTGAGTCATCAACCATAATTTGGGGAGGGTTTCCATCGTCAGCCATGGTCATAGGTGCTATTAATTGCAAAATAAAGAACAGACAAATAGTCACAGATTTCATCGACAGACTCCGGCTCATGCACTACCACTGCACCCGGCCCCTCATGAATGATTTGCTTGATTAATACTATTGAATCACTACGAGAGTTGAAAAACCCAATTGCAGGCGTTGGAACATGACTGGTGGGGTTAATGGCTTGGGCGATAATGACCCAATGGCTCCATCTAACGACCAGAAACAAATTGTTGGTAGGCAAATATGGCGAGTAGTACCATACGCTAAAAGATACCCAGGAAGGGTGTTCTCAGGTATTTTTTCTAATGCAATGGCAAGAATGTTTGACTTAATGCCGTTTGTTGCGATTGGATACTCAATAGATTACTTTACCAACGGGATCATGAGCGGGCCGAAATTTCTGCAAGATTTTGTTATCAATCTGCCAGGGAGTATCGAAGTTGGGTATGGCTTTCTGATTTTTCTAGGCTTCTTCTTCCTGGCATTATTCCAAGGTTTGTCAGAGTATTCTTGGCAAACTTTAGGTTATAAGATACAACATGATTTACGAATGGATGCGACGAAGTCAATCATCTCAATGGAGGCATCATACTACGATATGCGGCAAACTGGACAGATAATGTCGGTTCTTTCTAGCGATGTCAACCAACTTGAGGACGTTGTGGCAGATTCTTCGACATCAATAATTAGGATTATTGTTACATTTCTAACCGCTTTTGTCATCCTGGTCTTAATGTCGTGGAAGTTAGCTGCGGTATTATTCGGTCCACTAATTCTAATTGTGCCGCTAGTATATTGGTTTTCTACAAGAGTTCAGCGAAAGTATCGCAAGCAAAGAGAATCTACTGGAGATATCACAGCGGTGCTAGAGAATCTGATATCTGGGATATCGGTAGTTCAGGCATACAATGCTCAAGACTGGGAGTCCGAACGGGTAAATCGAGAATCCGCAGCCTACCGTGACCAAGCGATAGGTGCAAGTCAGGACCGAAACAGGTTCGTACCGATGATTTATGCTATCGCTGGTATTGCTTTTGGTCTGCTAGTTTCTGTTGGTGGTTCGCTTGCGGGAAATGGTGAGATAAGCACTGGACAGCTGGTAACATTTTTGCTAATTAGTACCCGAATGACCATGCCGTTATTCATTTTCGGGATTCTCATCAATCAATTGCAGAGAGGCGAAGCAGCAGCGAGGAGAGTATTTGCGGTTGTTGATTTAGAGCCCGAAATTTTCGATAAGGAGGATGCGATTGAGTTATCTGAGGATATTACCTCCGTTGAATTCAAAGGAGTTCATTTCACTTACCCAAACACTACAATACCGGTGCTTAAGGGGATATCCTTCAAGGTTGAAGACGGTGATTTTCTCGGCATAATGGGTCACACAGGCGCGGGAAAAACCACGATTCTGAAATTATTGATGCGCTATTACACAGTAGATAGCGGCGAGGTATTGATTAACGGAGTGTCGATTGAAGATTACACACTTGATTCTGTAAGAGACAAAATCGGCTTTGTCAGCCAAGAACCATTCTTGTTTTATGGGACTGTTAAGGATAATGTGATCTACAATCAGACCGCTACCGATGCTGAGTTGCAAACTGCTCTTGAACTGGCCGGTGCTTGGGAATTTATTCAAGAATTAGAGGGTAGTTTGGATACCATGGTTGGTGACCGTGGGGCAAAACTATCTGGAGGTCAGCGTGCTAGAGTATCGCTAGCAAGGGCACTGCTAAAGCGCCCTTCGTTGTTAATATTGGATGAGGCATCGAGTGCATTAGATGCAGAAACAGAACGCAGAATTCAGGAAAACCTAATTGCCAGCGGTAACGATAGGGCAACAATTGCGGTTGCCCACAGATTGTCTACAATAAGAAATGCTGACGAAATAATTTCAATGGTTGATGGGACAATTGTTGAACGGGGTAAACATGATGATATGGTTGACGCAGGTGGAGTTTATGCCAGCCAGTGGACCATCCAGACTGGGGACCTAGCCGGGCTATGATTAGACACGTTTGACAATGGGTCTCAATACAGTGGTTGTTTCTTTCTTTGTTGGCTTGTCAATAAATCGTTTATTACCCAATATGATAAGGGTTGACAGCAACACAAACAGCGGGATGCCAACGATTAGTGACCACACAGCAAGGCTAAGATTACCAATAAATATCTCTTCAAGCATTTCTGCAATAACGATAATGGATACGAAAATTAACACTCTAATAATACCCAAGAACGTGCGGATTATCATCCATATCTGCTCGGTGTCATTAGTTTCATCTGGCTTATCCAGAGCGGACAATCTCTCAAAGAAGGTGAGTCCACTCATGAGACCTGCGGCTGCTTTCATCTAACTAAGCAGTTACGGCTGAATTGTCGCTGACAAGGCTGGTTTTACAGAGTTTCATACAGTGCGAGTGCGATCGTCAATTTGGTGACCTATACCGGCTTTGCCACCGGTTTTCCTGATTTCTCGCCATGCCTTGATCACTCCTTGGCCATAAGCCCAATGAGCCAAAAACACGAATAATGGTGCTAGAAAAACCGTACCAAAACTACGATGGGGTGAGGTGCCGATTGCAGCACCTAACCAACATATTCCAATGTAGGCCAGCATTCCACCACCCAAGCCGTGAAAGGCAAGTCTTGGGAGTGTCCACTCACCCTCGATGGTTAGCCAATAATCATCAGCTGCGCCACCTGAAAGCATTCCGTAAATTACTCCGATTATCGACAATATCACCAATGGAGGGAAAAAGCCGATTGCTGTGTGCGACCAGCGGGAAATTTCCGGCCATCGCTTGTTGGCGACCATGCGAGTGTAACCATAGTTGCGCATTTGCTTCATGTAAGGTTTGAAGGGCACACGTCTACGATGGGGCATGACATTAGATGGGTCGATAAACAGCTTGTGACCCTTGCGCTGAATTTTCGCATCAAGCACAACATCTTCTGCTCCAATGCAACCTTCCTCGAAGAAATCAACTTCTCTCAGATTAGCCATGCGGTGAGCACAGTTGACGCCCGGATTGTGGGAAATTGGCACCAACTCACCTTTTGGTTGAGCTCCATACCGGGTCCCTGCTGTCATGAATTTCGTGCAGAATGCTACATCTGCGCACTTAGCACCAAATGAATCATCATCAGGGGCAAAATTTGGGCCACCGACAGCGCCAACCTTTGGGTCTTCAAACCAACGAACTAATTTTTCAACCCAGTCTAGTGGTGGAATCGTGTCATCATCGGTGAATAAGACCAAATCATGGTCCATTTGTCTGAGGGCAAAATTACACGCATCTGCACGATTATTCGACGAATCATCCAGCCAAGTTGCGCCGTATTTTTCACAAACTTGTTTGGTGTGGTCTTTGGATTTTGAATCAGCAATAACGACCTCGAAATGCGCATAGGTTTGCTTTGATAGTCGTTCTAGCACGATTTCTAACTCGTCTGCGTTGTTGATTGTAGGTATCAATACAGCTACAGTGTATGGCTGACCGTCTTCTTTTAGCAGTGGTTCGACACTGGCGCCCATAACGATTCCACAGGAGACTCCATTATCAATCCAAGGGACTCATAGTTCCTACTCTACGTCAATTATCGTTGTGTCAAGGGTTGTACCCTCTCTGTTGTTTAGTACGTTAACGGTAACTGTGCAGACGCCAGAGCAGTCTGTGTCAACAGTTATGGCTTCACCAACGTTCCATGCTGCGGTGTCATCACTGTCAGTGGATGACCAGCAGTTTGTGGTTGTGGTATCATCACACATTGGGATAGTGCTGGATGCAGCACCATCAACGCTTGCCTTGATGGTAATGGATGCCCAACCTAGGTCGGAACCACTGTCCATAGTCATAATTACGGTGCCGTCAGATCCTGGAGCATCTTGGCCGCTAAAAGTATACAAAACTAGTGAGCCCTGATTTTCATCGTCATCGTCATGGATTAAATCATCAGTTCCAAGGACGTCAACGAACATTACGCTACCCAATCCATGCTCGTCCTGAGCGATGAACGCAACTGTTGCCACAGCAGTATCAAACCCATAAAGCGAACCTGATAGTAAAGTTTCGAAGTATTCAATCGGGACAAATATAGTTGTGAAGCCTGAACTAGAGGTGGTAAAATTATCAATCATCCCATCAAGATCGATGTCCCATCCTGCAATAATATTGTCACCATCGATGTCTATCACAGCGTGATATAAGTTGTAGTAGTAACCCATTAATTGTTCTGCATTTGTCGTTTGGTTTTGCATGAAGAAATCTCCCGCAAAGGTAACTTCCATACTGTTCAAGAATGAATTGTCTGATATGAATGGTGGATTATTTGCAATAGTGTTAGTAGTTGCACCGGTTCCATCATCAGTATTGGTTTGCCCTTCAGCATCCCCACTAACAGAATCATCTGCTAACCCAAAACAGCCGGTTAAAATCAGCAAAAAAGCCAGTATCAATATGTTCAAATTTCTAATTGTTTGCATAGATAAAAACCAAAGCCAAACAGTTTATCAAAATAACGCAATTTGGCCTTTGAGATTTTACGAAATTAAACCTGACGGCTGGTTTCGCTATGGTAAGTTCATAAGCCGTCGAAAGTGCACTGTAAACTAGAGAGGGGTGCTATCTCATGTTGAACGTCACAGCCCGATTAGACCTGATGAGTAAGATTTTGGATACGTTGAAAGCCGTTGTTGAAGATGCAAAGTTTGATTTTAAAGAAAACAGTCTTCACATAAGGGTAGTAGACCATTCACATGTAGCAATGATTCAGATGGACATAGACTCAGCAGCATTTGATACGTGGGAGTTAGATGAAACCTCAATCGCCTTTGAAATTGACATGGTCAGAGACCTGGTAAGTTTGGGAACGCCAGAGGAAATGTTGAACCTAAAAGCCGATGAAGGAACAGGTGTATTGCAGGCAAAACTAGGTAATGTCGAGGGAGAGTTACGAACTATCGACCCTTCAACAATTACTGTTCCTGCATTACCGCCACTAGACCCGAAATGCAAGGTTCACCTAAGCGGTAGTGATTTCATTAGAATTCTGAAAGCGGCAGCGCTAGGCGGTGATATGATGACACTAGCTATCAACAAGGATCACTTTACGGTGAGCGCCAACAGCACTAATAGCAATATTCAAGTCAATTTCCACAAAGATGACCTACAGTTGTTCGAATTTGATAGTCCGGCTCACAGTCAGTATTCGCTCGGCTACTTGCAACCGTTAAACAAGGTAATTGGTAGAGTTGAGACACTGGAGATTGGCTTTGGAGAGAATTACCCACTAGCAATCAATTTTGCTTTCCATGATGGTGCTGTTGAAGTCAAATACTTCTTAGCACCGAGAGTCGAAGGCGATATCTGATTAGTATTCTCGCCAACCGTGACCGCATTCCTTACAGGTTAACATTCTAGTTTCTGGTTCGTCCGATGAACGTGTCTGTTCAAGATATGCATATACTTCTGTGCAGTCGCAAGACTTTCCATTCTTGAGGCGTTTAGAGCACATGTAAGTGCCTGTAGTAAGAACTCCTTGCATCTTATCTGAGTCCTTAATCACCTCATATTCACGCTTCTCCGCTTTGGTTTCAGACTTGACGTTGAATAGGTCAACATCCTCACCATCGGTTCCCTTGATGACTAATTTTGCTGGCCCTACATAGCCGCACTTGTAATTGGGACATGTGATGTTACCACTAGGGTCTGGGAACGATAAGGTTCCACATTTTGGGCAAAACATGCGCACCCCTCTCCCATCGGATTAATTAATGTATGCAAAAGACCCAGATTTAGAGATTAAATTACTGTCATCCGGTAAACTAACGATTGACATAATGAATGTGTACTAGTGGTAAGCGTGAAAACCTCGACCGTTCTGCCCTCCAATATGTGGCTATGGTATGATTGGCAGGCTGCGGCAGTTGCCGATGATGACGGCGTCATACACGACTTAGCTGTGTGGGATGGCTTTTTTGATCAAAGGGCCTTGATTGAGCGTCTGCACTGTATCGCTGATGGTGGTCTAACCCCAGAGGCTCGGCTATTACAGGACCGGTTTCCTGATGCCAAACCAACTATTCACGGAGATCCTCTCTTGCCATCGGCTGATTGGCCATTACCGTCAGGGGATGCACTTGACGCAGCAGATAAGGCGGCAATGGAAATGGCCAGACAAGGCGTTGCTCAAGCGGCTGGTGACCCAGACCGTCGCCTCGAGCACTTACTGCGGGCAAGCGACGAACTTCGAGCGACCTTTCTTACTATGGAAGCAAGACTTGTTGAGTGGATTGGTTTGTTTTTGCCGGAGTTACGATTCGGTAAAGACCGCTCTGCATTAGCTAAGACAGTAGGCGAAGCAGACTCACTAACTGCACTTGCTAGTCGCCTTGAGGTCTCAATACCGGAGGCGGGCCCTTCCAAATCAGAGTGGAAATCGCTACGCGAGTGGGGAGAGTCCACTGCAACCTTCAAAGGCAAGTTAGACCGTTTGGAAAATGGAATTAGAGAGCTAGCAGAATCTCATCTGCCATCATTGTCGATGATGCTTGGGCCCTTACTTGCCGCCAGGCTGTGTGTTGAAGCGCATGGTAGAATGCGTCTTGCGAGACTTCCGGCTGGAACGGTTCAGGTCCTAGGCGCAGAGAAGGCATTTTTCAATCACCTCAAGACCGGTGCAGCACCACCCAAACACGGTCATATTTTCATGCACCCATGGATTTCTCGCTCGCCTCGCTGGGTAAGAGGCAAAATCGCTCGAACAATAGCAGCAAAGGCTAGTATCGCGGCTAAAGTTGACGCGTTTGAAGGCGAACCTTGGACGAACGAAATGGTAGATGAAATCGACAAAAAGATTGAGGAAATCAAGGCCGCTAATCCCAAACCGAAACGTCGCTCACGGTAGGTGCTGATGTGGGGAAAAATAGGCAGCGAGTTGAGATGTTGTCACGGGCTATACGCCTGGATGGGCGCACGCTATGGTCAGAAAATGCGGTCTTTGGGGTTTCGGTATACGGTGAATCGCTTAGAAAATTCTCGGGAACCGAGTATCGACGCTGGGACCCGACTCGATCGAAGTTAGCCGCAGCCATTTTGCGAACCAAACGCGATAAATCGCTGCTCTTACCAGACCCTGGCTCTACAGTGTTATACCTTGGAGCGGGACACGGCACCTCAATTAGTCACCTTCATGACCATTTGTGTGGGGCAGGTAATAACCTAAATGGAAGAATAGTAGCGGTAGATTTAGCACCAAGGTGTCTGAGAGATTTAACCCATCTTGCGAGGTCGAGAACGGGACTCGTGCCCATCTTAGGCGACGCTCGCAAGCATACCGGGTGGGGTATATTGATACCACGTCCTGTAAATTGGTTATTTCAGGACGTTGCCCAGTCCGGGCAAGTAGAGATATTTGTAACTGCATGCCGGCGTTTCTTGAATATTGGAGGTCTTGGTCTATTATCACTTAAGGCCGCGAGTGAGCGCTGGACTGGAGAGGGTGAGCATGTTTTATTCAACAAGGTAGCAACACAACTGACAGAAAGCGGGTTTGAAGTTGAGGAAAGAATCAAATTGACTGGTTATGAAGACAACCATGTCCTTTTTGTGACTCGTCGTGTTGAGTAGTTCATGCCCGAGTTACCTGAAGTGGAGACGGTCAAGACGGGCCTCAGTAAAGCGTGGATTGGTAAGACGATTGACAAGATAATTCTCCGAAGGGACAATCTACGTTATCCATTTCCGGAGAATTTCGCCAATCGATTAGCCGGCCAGAAAATAGTTGACATTCGGCGGCGAGCAAAATACATGCTGATTGATACCGATGGAGAGTTAGTATTCTTGTCTCACTTAGGGATGTCCGGTAAATATACAATATTCAGTGCTGAACAAGTCGCTGAATATGATTTATCTATCCCCGATGAGCAATCCGCGTTTGGTGCTAAAACGGGGTTTGAAGGGCGCCATGACCACATGGAGATTCGTTTTACCGATGGGTCGATCTCAGTTTACACAGACCCACGTAGATTTGGCATCGTCAAATTATTTCACCGTGCGGAGGAAACTGTCGAACCGCTGCTTGAGGTTTTGGGGCCTGAACCATTTGATGAATGGAATTCAAAGATTGCCGCAGCAAAGTGTCGGGGCAAGCGCTCACCAATCAAAACTACTCTTCTTGATCAAAAATTTGTTGTTGGAGTTGGCAACATATATGCTTGTGAAGCCCTGCATAATGCCGGAATATCGCCGACTAAATTAGCTGCAAAATTGGTAACTAAAACTGGGAAACCAACCAAGGCCTTGGAAAGTTTGGTTGATGAGGTCAAGATAGTGTTGAATAAAGCAATTGCTGCAGGGGGCTCAACTCTGAATGATTTCGCCGATGTAGATGGAAATCTAGGATATTTTTCTCATCATTTCACCATTTATGGTCGGGAGGACCAGCCGTGTCTAAAAGCCGATTGTACTGGGACTGTAGAGCGTATAGTTCAGTCTAATCGCTCGACATTCTGGTGCCCACGATGCCAAAAATAGTTACAATAGTGTTAGTAAAACAGATCCGGCAAATAACCAAAGCGCGATTGCAGTAATGCGGTAAATTACCTGACCTTTAGTGCGTAACCAGTCAACAGCCCCGGTTCCAGTTAATACAAGTGCCACTACCAAATACCAAATCATGTCAATACTCATCCCAAGCATACCGATTACAAGTTTGGTTGCAAAACCCATTCCAGGCTCTAATACCTGAGCCAACACAGCAACTAAGAAAAGTGCTATTTTGGGATTAAAAAAGGCGATAGAGAATCCTTCAATGAATCCCTGACGCTTGATTTGATTGTCATTTTTAGTGGATTTCTCATCAAGATTGACATCATCAAACCACATTAAGTAACCATACCAAATTAATAGGCCCACACCAATCAACTGGAGAATTAGAAATACATCCGGAGCATTTTCCAGCAACACGATTAGACCGAAGACTGCACTTACTGCATATATGCCAAAGCCTATGCCATGGCCAATTGCACAAGCTACGCCTTGGGAACGTCCACCAACAATGGTGTTACGGATTACGACCATAACGCTCGGCCCGGGCGAGATTGCACCGAGAAAAAAGAAGGTGCCAGCGGCAAAAATCGCCTCCCAAGCCAGACCCTCCATGTCTTGTCGACATAGTTGATAGAATCAATATTTCCGCTTAGAAACTGTACAGCATGAACGTTCCTCGTCCTTCCTGAAGGCGTTGCGCAGTTTTGAGAGACGCTCGCATTATATCGTTACGAATTGCTATCTGACTTCTAACTCGTTCTAACGCTCTCTCAAAGGTAACCTGTGGAGGCGCCTTTGCTGGTGCTTTTTTTGATTGGCTCTCCATGAATTAAGCAAAGACCTTTATCCTAATAAATGTATTGTTTCAGGCAATTAAAAGCAATTTTTTACCGGTTTTCGGCGCATTATTGGTAAAAAATCATTTTAATGGCTAACTCTGTGTTCAACCTCATGCTTGACATTTGTGATATGATTCACAACTTTTTTATTTTTATAGTACCTAAATGATTCAGGACTTGGTAGGTGAGGACGTTCACGATTAGCATCAGTCCCTGTGCCAAGCACTATGTTACGACCTCCATGTTGCCACTCACGACGGTTGACAACCCTATCATCATGATGTTGCTTGGCTCGTTTTGCAATTTTTCGCCAGGTAAATGGACGCCGTTGTTCGGCTAACTCATGGCCATTGGCAGAAGGAATTAGCATACCAATTTGGTTAATTTGTTCTCTTGCGCGCGTTTCAGCCGAGTTGTTTTGCTGGTTTTTCAGTTGTAAAAATCGCAAACCAAAACTATCAGCGATTCTTGATTCTTTGCGATTTTTTGGCATTCGCCATCGCCGAGCTCGTTGTCGAATTTTACCTAGATAGCGCCTTGGTGGTTTGTCGGCATCGAACCAACGGTCTTGCCTGAGTGTTGTTTGTCGGGAAATCTTTAGATTGGCTAGATTTATTGCCGATAATCCCGGATTTACATGATTGTAAGCACCGGTATCCATCGCTATCCATGCTGGTCTACCATTGCCTAGATTAAATTTTGATCGGGCAACATCTCCGCCCTTTGGAGCACCTAGTTTCATTGTTGTTGTATGGCCGAATAACACGGTTCGCTGCGGGTCAACTGGCTTGGTGTGTCGATACCAAATTTTACGAATCCACAACAACTCTTTGTCACCTTGTGAATCTAGTGCCATTCGGGGATCGTATCCGGCATGAACAAGGCGGAAATCATCCAACACAATCTGCGTTGGCAACTTATCAATCCAGCGCATGTCATTGAGAAAGTTACGTTTAGCTGCGTATAGGTCGCCATCTGCATGAACGATATATGAAGCCCAGCAGGATTTACCACCTCTTTCCATCCACGGTTGCCATAACTCCACCTTACCATCTAGTGTGATGCTTTGAAGTGCCATGTGTTCGTGGTTACCTTTGATACAAACTATTCGTTCGTCACTGCGAATTAGATTAATTACACCAGCAGAATCTGGGCCTCGATCTATCATATCTCCCAAACATATCACTCGGTCATGCTTACGCAAATTTAGTCGATAGAGTAGTGCCCTGAATGTGGCTAAGTGGCCATGAACATCGCCAATAACGTAGATTCGGTGGCCATCATCGATGCGCGACTGTAAATCAGCCTCGAGCGAGAGGTCCCGGATTCCCGGTCCCAGTGGGATGTTCAATTTGCAGGACAGATTTTGCACCAGAGGAGTTTTCTCCTCATTATATCCACACCTACGACATTAAGTAATCTTCGCCATAGATTCTAACTTTTGACATTGTTTTACCAACCTTTTTGCTTAGGTTGGGAATGTTTTTGAGATTTTATTTGCATTTCTGACAAATAAATTCCTCAGCATTCTCAAGCAAAACGGAATTAGGAAGGGTAAGGAACGTTTCGTGACAAATCGCACAGGTGAGTGATATACTCCTAATCTCTTCCTGCGTTAGAATATACGGTGTGTCCACTACTTTCGGGTCTAGGCACTCATGACAATACCACTTTTTGTTGCTTTTATTCAACGCCATTTGGTCAGGCTTGAAGGTCTTGTAGCACCGGAAGCACTGCCAGTTCCTATCTGGGCCCCACACAGGAAAAATTCTAAGTTGATTATTTATCAAAATTGCCAATTTGTGATATTGCACAAAATGCGTCGATTTATATTGGCCCAGCCCGGCCTATTGCCATGCACTTCTACTTTCCAGGGGCAATTGTTGGCATCATTATCCTCCAAACGGCGATAATCGCACCATCACTTTTCAAGACATTGGAGATAGAGAATTTTGGCAAGGCGATTAGGAATATCTGGCCTAAATTCTTCATTCTAGTAACTTCAGTTGCAGCAATTGGTCTCGTTTCGATGCTTGCTACAGGTGACGGTAATAACATACAAATTGGCATTGCCGGATTTACCACATTGAGCGCTGGTTTCTGTTATGCGATCATCCCAGCTACCAACCGTGCCACTGACGAGGGTAACAAAAAGAAATTCGACCTCTTGCACAAACTGAGCGTCTACCTTACTGTAGCAATGCTGCTGACTAATATCGCCTTCCTGTTCGTTTGAGGTCTAATCATGAGAATCAAGATTCTGTCCGCAGTTCTGCTCGTGACACTGATGACTATCAGCCCAGCAGTTGCCCAAGATACGGAACTTGACACAGAGTCTGACTCCGGGGGATTCAACCTCGCTGGATACGTGATTTTGGTTATCGCTGGCTTTGGCTGGATGTTTTTCCTTGGTCTGCTAGGATTTGGTATCTATCTAATCATTCGTAAGTCAAGAGTATTATATGAACCGAAGCATCCGATTCGCTG
>Ga0160422_10001437_pt1 | contig 14917 bp, 17 predicted proteins | sample Fk160mmetaG_FD_108192 | JGI IMG/M metagenome (GOLD analysis project Ga0160422, IMG submission 108192) | Marine microbial communities from the Central Pacific Ocean - Fk160115 60m metaG | ecosystem: Environmental > Aquatic > Marine > Oceanic > Photic zone | place: The Central Pacific Ocean...
CATTGGACATATTGAATGAGAAAATGCAATTAGCAGCAACGGAAATGTATGCTAATGCTCAAGATTCTCAGGATGGAAATAATCAAGATAATCAGAGTGATAATAAGTCCAATCCCGATATCGAAGAAGCTGATTTTGAAATAGTTGATGAAGATAAAGATAAAAAAGATTAAAGAGTCTATTAATTAAAAGGAGAGTTAATCCATGAAAATAAAACCATTAGGTGAGCGAGTGCTTGTTGAGCCTATTAAAGAGGATGAAGTTGCTAAAGGTGGAATTATTATTCCAGATTCAGCTAAAGAAAAACCACAAGAAGGTAAAATTATTGCAATTGGAACCGGTAAAATTGATGACAATGGAAAAGTTGTCCCATTTAATGTCAAAAAAGGGGACATTGTTTTAATGCCAAAATATGGTGGAACTGAAGTTAAAATTGACGGCAAGGAATATCAAATTATGCGTGAAGATGATATTCTTGCAGTGATTGGATAAATTTAAAGGAGAAATTCAAATGGCTAAACAAATAATATTTGATACAGATGCTCGTGATGCAATGCTTCGCGGAGTTGAAAAATTAAGTAATGCAGTTAAAGTTACTTTAGGTCCAAAAGGAAGAAATGTCATTCTTGATAAGAAATTTGGATCGCCAGCTGTTACTAAAGATGGTGTAACTGTTGCTAAAGAGATAGAATTAGAAGATTCATTTGAGAATATGGGTGCTCAAATGGTTAAGGAAGTTGCATCAAAAACTTCTGATATTGCTGGTGATGGAACAACAACAGCTACTGTTCTTGCGGAAGCAATATATAGAGAGGGACTAAAAAATGTAACTGCCGGTGCGAATCCAATGAGTCTTAAAAGAGGAATTGACAAAGCTGTTGAAGCTTTAGTTAATAGCCTTGTTAAGTTAAGTAAAAAAATTAAAACAAGTGAAGAAATTGCCCAAGTAGGGACTATTTCGGCTAATGGAGATGAAACTATTGGAAGCATTATTGCAGAGGCAATGGATAAAGTTGGTAAAGATGGTACAATTACTGTTGAAGAGGCTAAGTCTATTGAAACTAGTCTAGATGTTGTCGAAGGTATGCAATTCGATAAAGGTTATTTGTCTCCGTATTTTGTAACAGATGCAAATTCGATGGAAGCAGTTCTTGAAGATCCATACATATTGATTTTTGAGAAAAAAATATCAAATTTACAAGATATGCTCCCATTACTTCAAAATGTAGCAAAAACAAGTAAACCTTTTATGATTATTGCTGAAGATATTGAAGGCGAAGCTCTAGCTACTCTTGTTGTTAACAAATTAAGAGGAACTTTAAATGTTTGCGCTGTAAAAGCACCTGGTTTTGGTGATAGAAGAAAAGCCATCATGGAAGACTTAGCAATTCTAACAGGAGGTAAATTCATAACTGAAGATTTAGGAATTAAATTAGAAAGTGTAGAATTATCTGATTTGGGAAGCGCTAAGAGAATTACAGTTGGCAAAGATGATACTACAGTTGTTGAAGGCGCTGGAAAAACATCAGCTTTAAAAGCGCGTATTGAGCAAATAAGAAGACAAATTGAAGATACTACATCTGATTATGACAGAGAAAAACTTCAAGAAAGACTAGCAAAGCTAGCTGGTGGTGTAGCAGTTATAAATGTTGGAGCAGCAACTGAAGCAGAGATGAAAGAAAAGAAAGATAGAGTTGACGATGCTTTACATGCAACAAGAGCAGCTGTTGAAGAGGGTATTGTTCCTGGCGGCGGTGTTGCGCTAATAAGAGCACAAAAATCTATTGAAAAACTTTCTTTAGAAGGCGATGAAGCTGTCGGTGCATCAATTATTTATAATGCAATTGAATCACCTTTGAGACAGCTTGTTGAAAATGCAGGTGAAGAAGGTGCTATTATTGTTCAAGATGTAAAAAATAGTAAACAAGGTGGTGGATATAATGTAGCAACTGGTGAATACACTGATATGATTGCTGAAGGAATTATCGATCCTACAAAAGTAACACGATCTGCACTACAACATGCTGCATCTATATCTGGTTTATTATTAACAACAGAATGCATGATTACAGATATTCCAGAGAAAGAAGCTCCTGCTCCTGCTCACCCTGATATGGGCGGTATGGGCGGAATGATGTAAAATTCTAAAATAATATAGATTGAAAATCCGTTCACTAGAGCGGATTTTCTTTTTTTTGGATAGTTGACCAAATAAAATTAAGTGCTATACTCCGTCACTATTTTATAAAATTAAATAATAGAGGATTTTTTATGAATATGAATTATTTGACAATTGCAGAAGAAAAAATTCCAAATACACAAGTATTAATTAATTTGATTTCTTATCGTACAAGACAGCTTAATAATGGAGCTCGTCCGATGGTTAAAAGAGATGATGCCGAAATGGATAACCATGACATCGTTTTAAAGGAAATTGCTGAAGGATATTTAACCGCTGAATCAAATATTAAAGAAAAAGTCGAAGAGAATAATGACTTAGATTTTGATGCTTCAATTTTAATTTAATTTTATATTAATATTTAAAATTTTTGATGAGCATGAAAGATAAAGAAAATACCAATAAAGTAATCTTATTATCTAATCGTAAAGCATTTAGAAATTATGCAGTCATTGAAAAATTTGAGGCCGGTTTGGTATTAACAGGCTCAGAAGTGAAATCAATTAAGCTGAAACATGCGAGTATCCAAGAAGGATATGTTCAAATCGACAATAATCTTGAGGCATGGTTAATTAGCTGCTCAATTCAACCTTACATATCATCAACTACAACCAGCCATGATGTTGATAGAGAAAAAAAATTATTATTAAAACGAAATGAAATTGAAAAATTAAAGGCTAAAGTTAATGAAAAAGGTTTTTCAATTATTCCTTTAAGTCTTTATTTGCTTAAAGGAAAAATTAAAATCGAGTTAGCGCTCTGTAAAGGTAAAGATTTATTTGATAAAAGAGAAGTAATCAAAAAAAGAGAATCACAAAGAAATATAAACCGAGAAATTAAAAATTATAAAAATTAACTTAATTTCGATTTTAATTTTGTTTTTTAATAACAATATGTAAATCATTAATAAATCTTGAAGCAAATCCCGCTTCGCAGTAGGAAAAATAGTAATTCCATTTTCTGAGAAAAATTTCATCAAATCCTAAATTTAAAACTGAGGTTTTATTTTGATTAAAATTTAATCTCCACAAATGAAGAGTTTTAGCATAATGAAATCCAATATTATTAATATGATCTATCTGAAGTTCAGAAGAACTTTTGATAGATTTAGTTAATTCATATAATGAAGGAAGAATTCCACCCGGGAAGATATGTTTTTGAATCCAGTCAGGATTATTCCTATATGATTGAAATCTTTGATCCGGGATTGTAATTACTTGAAGGATAAGTTTTCCGTTTGGTTTTAATAAATTATTACATTTATTAAAGAAAGTTTTATAGTACTTATGCCCAACAGCCTCAAGCATTTCAATTGAGACTATTTTATCATAAGAACCAGAGATATCTCTATAGTCGCACAATTTTATATCTACTAAATGATCAACATTTTCATCTAATATTTTTTGTTTTGTAAAAATAAATTGTTCTTTTGAAATAGTAATAGTTGTAATTTTACATCCGATGATTTTAGCAGCTTGAATTGCAAATCCACCCCATCCAGAACCAATTTCTAAAATATGATCTGTCGAATTTAATTCTCCTAAATCAATTAATGTATTTAACTTGTTAATTTGAGCTTTATAAAGTTCTTCCTCATCATTTTCGAATATTGCTGAGGAATACATCATTGTTTCATTATCGAGAAATAATTTGTAAAAATCATTACCTAAATCATAGTGCGAATGAATATTTTTGATGCTCTGTACTCGCGTATTTTTTTTTGAATTATGATTAATAATATTAAATATTCTCGTTAGAAAACCTTTATTTATTCCCCCTTTTTGTAAATATTTCATGTTTTTAATAAACAAAATAAGAAGTGATGTTAAATTTGGAGTTTCCCAATCATTTTTCATAAATGATTCTCCTAAACCAATATTTCCTGCAAAAACAATTTCTTTAAAAAAGTTATAATTTTTTACATAAATATAATTTGTTGACTCATCCTTATTACCAAATTTATATTGTTTTTTATTTGGCAGAATTAAAATTAGATTACCTTCTTTAATGTAATTTAATTGTCTTATTACAATTTTTTCACATAAGCCATTTAAAACTTTTTTAACCATTGTTTTTCCTAATCGTCATTTTATGAGTTGATACAGGTTTTTTAAAAACCCTTAACTTATGTTTAACTTTAAGTAAGAATGCCTGATAAATGATACGGGGTAAAGTAGCTGAAATTAATAAAGGATGGCAAATGATTTTTTTCCAAAGGGTGTTCGTAGTTAAAGGCTCTCCTTTTCCCCATAATTCAGCTTCTAAAATACATTTTTCATAATCGTGTAATTCAATTTTTACATTAAATTCTTCTCCTGGATAGTTGAAATTAAATAAGTATTTACCGTTCATATTATTAAACGGGGAAACATGAAATTCTTTTTTATGCTCACCTTTAACAGGAAAGTCATCGTTTCCATTCAGAGTATAAATATGACGTTCCTTAAATGTATTGTTTACTTCAGCTAAGACCTTTAATGGTTTTTCTTTTTTATCTAAAAAAAAATAAAAGTTTACAGGATTAAAAGTTGGAACTAGAAATTTTAATACCGTTATAACAATAACAGTATTAACATTTTCATTGTCATAAATTTTTTTAAGTTGTTGAGAAAAGGTTTTTTTTCCAAATAAATATTCACTTGGATCAATATTAATAAATGAACAAAAGGAGCTACCAAATCCTTTAACTGATCTTTTTAAAGCTTCAATTTCATTAATATCAATTGCAAAAAAAATTATTGGATATCTAAATCTATGTAATACAGGAGACTTTCGTTCATGCATTATATAACCATTGTAAATTCTAGACTTCATAAATTTTTTTTATTTTGTTGGCTACTTCAATACTAGAGGAAACAGCATCTTCATGAAAACCATTATTAATATAACTTCCAACAAACCAAGTATTGTTATTTCCGTTAATTTTTTTTAACAATGTTCTACTGTCGATTGATTTTTTTGAGAATATCGGATGAGTATAATCTATTTCATATAAAATATTATTTGGACGATAAGGTGGATTTAGTGAAACGAAATAGTCCGTTGTTGTTTTTAAAGGTTGGAGCTTATTCATATAGTAAGTCAAAAAAGTTTTACTATTAGTAATTCTACTAAAATTCCAAGAACTCCAAACTTTTTTTTCTGAGGGCATTACTCTTGGGTCTGTGTGTAGAAAAGTTTTACTTTTTGAATATTGCCATGAATTAAAAGTATTTTTTTCGTCAATATTTGAATCACCTAATAATTTAAGAACTTGATCTGCATGAACCGCAAAAATTACATGATCAAAAGTTCTTATTTCATTTTTGATATAAATATTTATTTTGTTATTAGACCTCTCAATAGTCTTAATTTTTACATTTTTGTTAATATTGACATTATTCCATGAAGATATCATCTTTTTAATGTAGGTTGTGCTACCGCCAGTTATTGTTTTCCATTTTGGCCTTTCTTTAAGTGACAAAAGTCCATGATTATTAAAGAAATTAAGAAAATTTTGTGCTGGAAAATTAAGCATATCTTTATATGGAGTTGACCAAATTGCTGAACCCATTGGAATTAAATGATGATCTATGAATCTATAATTAAAATTATATTTTCTAAGATAATGATTAAGTGATTCATCTATATTTATTCTGTTTTCTGATAGATCAATTTTTGCCTGTTTGTAAAATCTCAAAATTTCTTTAATCAATATGTGAAAATTTAAACTGAAAATATTTCTTCTTTGAGCAAAGATACCATTGATGCCACTTCCAGAATATTGAAGATCTGAATCGTGATCATGGTATCCAAAAGACATGTTGCTATCAAAAAGTGGAATATCAAGTTCTTTTAAAAGATTTGAAAAGTTAGGATAGTTTTTATTGTTCATAACAATAAAACCAGTATCAATTGCAATTTGATTATTATCTTCTAAAACGTTTACAGTATTAGTATGACCTCCCAGTCTGTCGTTTTTTTCAAATAAGGACACGCAAAATTGTTTTTCTAGGTAGTGAGCAGCAGACAGTCCGGCAATACCACTACCAATGATGGCTATTTTAGGTGTTGAATGTGAAATCATGAAGTATTATTAAGGAAGATACTTTTCAATTGAAAGAATAACTTTCTTATTTAATGGAGAGGTCATACTTCCAAACCTATTAACAATTTTTCCATCTGTGGAAATTAGAAATTTATTGAAATTCCAACTAATAGAACCACCAAATTTCGGATTAGTACTCTTAGATGTTAGAAATTCAAATAAAGGATGCTTATTTGAACCTTTAACATCAACTTTAGAAAAAATGGGAAATGAAATTCCATAATTTACTTTGCAAAATTCCTCAATTTCTTTGTTAGATCCTGGTTCTTGATTCATAAAGTCATTTGATGGAAAGGCTAATATTGTAAAACCTTTATTTTTATACTTGTTAAACAAATTTTCTAGTTCTGAATATTGTGATGTAAAACCACACCGGCTAGCAGTATTCACAATTAAAATCACATTTCCTTTAAATTTTTCTAAACTTAAATTTTCACCTGAAATATTGTCTACATCAATGTCATAGATACTATTCATACCAAATCCTGAAAAAGTTATAGTTAAAAATAATATAATGGTTAAAAAATAATTATTTTTCATTTAATTTTCCTAACATTCTTTCTTTGACTAATTTTGACCAAAAACTAACTATTGGTAATTCATCATATAAAGAACTTAAGTCCCAAAAATCCTGATGAAACACAATTTTTTCTGATGAATTTACAATAAAGTGAGTCATACCAGTTGTTACAATTTTTTTACTAGGTGATGCTTTTGATATAAGATACATATCCCAACGAACAAAATAATTATTTTTATCATTCATTATGGAATTAATTTCAAATCTACAACTCTCAATCGGTTTTGTCATTAAATGGAAGTACTTTTTAACATTATTTAATCCACCAATCTGATGAATAGGATCTATAAAGTAAACGTTCTCGTCATATAAATCATTTACATAATATTCAATATTTGATGATGTATAGTCTTGATAAAGTTTGGTGAATTTATTTATTAGACTTTTTTCAGAAATCTCATTTAAAAAAGCATTTTGCTTATTTTTTTCAGAAAATATTTGATTAATCTTTACGATATTAAGAGCATAATTTTTTTTACTATATTTAATGTTGATAGTAGTAAAAAAAAGAATAGCTAAAATAAAAATAAAAACAAAAATTATCTTTTTTCTAATAAATAATGAGTTACGAACCATTCCTCTCCTTTTTTAAATCTAAATAATTCTTCACAAGCAATAAAAAATATACGCCATCTGCTGTAAAGTGTAGATGATTTTTCCTTGGCATTATATTTTTCAAATATTTCATAAATATTTTTTTTATTTCTATCAAAATTATCAAGCCAAGATCGTAATGTTTGAGCGTAATGATGTCCGTTTATATGCCATATTTTTTTTGTTATTAAATGATCATTGCAGACAGGAAGAAGATACTGAGATGGAAACATTCCTTCTTTGAAAAAATTTTCTGACATCCAGTTTATTTTTTCATCACCGTTAAGTAAATAAGATAAGTTTCTATGCGTAAAGATGTGAATAAATAGCAAGCCCTTAGCATCTAACCAACTAGATATATTTTTTAAAAGTTGATTCCAATTTCTCATATGTTCAAACATCTCAATTGAAATAATACGATCAAATTTTTGTTGTATTGAAAAGTTATTTATATCTGATGTGATGACCGTTAAGTTAGGGTAATTAAAACTATCAATATAATCTTTTTGAACAGATGAATTTGAAACTGCTGTAATTTGTGATGAAGGATAATTTTTAGCTATCCACAAAGACATTGATCCCCATCCACAACCAAGCTCTAAAATATTTTGATTGGAGGATATTTTTGCTCTTTCAGCAGTGATTTTAATCATTAATTCCTCCGCGTCGTCTAAATTTTTTGTTGTTTCATTCCAAAAACAACTACTATACTTGAGATGCGAACCCATAAATAATTTGAATAATTCAGTGGGGTTCTCATAATGCTGCTTGTTTGCATCAGTTGTAGCTAGAGCTATATCAAACCGATTTAAATTTTCTTTGAAATTTAAAAGACTTGATAATTCATCATTTATAAGTGAGTTTTCGATTTTTAGTCTAGATTTTAGTAACTTTCTAACAATGAACCTAAGAAGAAAGTCCGGAAAAATAGGGGATTCAATTAATTTTATTAATTGTTTTCTAAACATATAAAGTCACCGATTTATTTTAGGAAAAAACATAGGAACTTCTTGTTGATATTTTTTATAAACATCACCCCTTTTTCTTATTGCTTGAAGTTCAACCCAATAAACACCTGAAATCTTGATGAGAAAAAAATACATAAATATTGGACCAATTAAGGATAAGTAAAATTCATTTGAACCTACACTTAGAAATACATAAGCTATCCATTGAAGCCATTCAAAAAAGTAATTTGGGTGTCTTGAGTAACCCCAAAATCCAACTCTACAAACTTCAAATTTATTTTCCGGAAGTTTTTTAAAGTCCCTCAATTGTTTGTCTGAAATAGTTTCCCCAGTAAAAGCAATTAGCCATAAGAAAATGCCAATGAAATCAATGATACTAAGCGGGGTAGAGTTATTAAAGATTGGAAGAAATGGTAAAGAAAATAATAGTACTAACAGAGATTGAAATGTAAAAAAGAAAAAGAATTTTAAGTTAGCTTTTTCTCCCCAATATCTTCTGAGATTTTGATAACGTGAATCTTCCTGCTCTTTAAAAAGTCGATCTTTGATTATGAACGAGGCTAAGCGAATTGCCCAAATACCTATTAGTAATGACGCAATTATTCTTCGAATTAGCAGTCCTTCAGACGTAATACCTAAATAAATTACAAGTGAGCCTAGTCCAACAGTCCATCCTATATCAACCCAGCCAGCATCTTTACTTTTTACCTGTAATATCCAAAGGGCAACAAAAGAGAAATATGAAATAAAAAAGCCATACAAAAGTACGGAAAGATTGTTTAATATAAGCGCCACGTTAGGATTCCTGCAAAACTGATTTCGGGGGTTCTCTTACATCCCAGACTATTCTAAAGAGTTCTAATAGCTTTAATATGTAATAAGTCATATCTATTTCCCACCATTTAAAACCTTGACGAGCACAAACAGCATATCTGTGATGATTATTATGCCATCCCTCACCTCCAGAAAGAATTGCTAAAAGCCAATTGTTTACGCTATCATCGTCATTTTTATATCTTTTTTTTCCAAACTTGTGGGCAACAGAATTAATACTGAAAGTTACATGGTAAACTGCCACAGTACTTAAAACAAAACCGTAAATAAGATACTGAAACCCTGATACGTTTCTTTCAGGATTATAAAAACTAATTAATGAACCGATAAGAAATAATAATGTAGCTAGGAATATCGGAGGAAAAAACGAATATTTATTTAGCCAAACCAATTCAGGAAACTTTTTGAAATCATTTATCTTATCAAATCTTGTTTCACAAACATTATTTTTCATTACCCACCCAATGTGTGACCACCAGAATCCCTTTATCCTTGCTGAATGAGGGTCTAATTCAGTATCTGCATGAGCATGATGAACTCGGTGATGACTTGCCCACCATAGTGGATCTTTTTGTGCAGCCATTGTACCAAAAAATGCTAATAAAAATTGAAAAAAACGAGAGGTTTTAAAAGAGTTATGTGAAAAATATCTATGAAAACCTGCAGTAAGGGTAAATACATTTAGACAATAAACAATTCCAAAAGGAATAAGTAATTCGTACTTAAAAGGGATAAAAAAAACGAATAAGCATGAAACATGCATTATAATGAGCGGTATACTTACGTTATTTTTTTTTTTAATTATTTTATCAATCATTATTAGTGGTCAATTTGTCTTTCATATTATTTTTAGCTTCATCTGATAGTCTAACATTTAAATATATACCATCATCATCTTGATCAAGCATTTTTTTAATACCATTTTGTAGTTGCACAATTTGACCATTAGCTTTACCACAAACAAAGCATAATTTAATGTGAATTTTTAAACCTAATCTTTTATGCCACGGCAGCTCATGAATTCTATTTTCAGCAAGTGCCTTTGAAACTTGTTTACATGTTATCATTAAAAAACTCCATTGGCCTCTTTTGTCCATTTGGACTCAAGGCATGATTTTAACTGTTTCCTTGCTCTATGAAGGATTACCCAGAGATTGTTCGGAGTTAAATTAAGCTGCTTACAAATTTCATCTGTTGAAAGTCCATCTATTTCACGAAGCACAAAAGCTTGAGCTAAATTTTCTTTCATTTCAGAAATACATTCATAAAAAATTTTCATGAATTCTTTTCTTTCAAAAGCATGCTCAGGGTCAAATTTCCAATCGGGTGGATTTTGATCAAATATACCTAGTGCTTTAAAATTAAAGCTATCTAAAATTTCGTTATTTTCTGTGTCATCTATTGGAACCTCTCTTGAAGATTTCCTTATGTAATCAACTACTTTGTGTCTTAAAATACCTCGCAGCCAATATCTGACAGGTGTTTTTCCATTATATCTTTCAAAAGCCTTATATCCTGCTAGAAAAGTTTCTTGAACCGCGTCTTCTGCAGCAGCGCTATTTCGAAGACGAACATAGGCGTACTGAAGAAGATAATCACCATGTTCATCAACCCAAGTTTCAGGACCATTATTTACATTTTTATCATTCATATTATTTGTAAACTTTATTTTTAGGATGCGGTTATTAACCGCATCCTATTTTTATAAGAAACAATAAAATGTTACAATTTAAGTTCGATAATTACAATAACACCTTTCAAGAAATATAGATATAATTATATCGATAAAAAAATATTTAAAAACATTTATAATTTTAATTACAATTAATATAATTTATATTTTAATTTAATCAGGATAAATTTATGAAAAATATTGGTATAATTGCAAACAATAAAAGAACAAGATCATCTAAAACCTTGGATAAAATCAATGATCTTGCTAAAAAAAAATCCTTGAATTTATTTACTATCCAAAAAGAGTTTATAAATTTAATTGATTCTTCAGTTGTTGAAATTGAGGAGTTTAGATCCAAGGTTGAAATAGTTATCGCATTAGGCGGTGATGGCACTGTATTATTTTCAGCTGAAAAACTAATTGGTACACAAATTCCTATTCTAGGCATTAATCTTGGAGGCCTAGGGTTTCTTGCGGAGGTGAAAGAAAGTGAAATAGAAAATGCAATCGAATCTATTATTGATAAAAAATTTCAATTAACAAAAAGATCTATTTTAAAACCGACATTTATTACACAAAGAAAAATAAATATTGGTGATGTGTATAGTGTAAATGATATAGTAGTAGGGTGGGGTGGTTCTTCTAGAATTATTACTCTTGAACTACTAATAAATAATGAGTTGGCAGGAATTTTTACTTGTGATGGAATCATTATATCAACCCCAGCAGGCAGTACAGGACATAATTTATCTAATGGAGGACCTATAGTTCATAAAGATGTTGAAGGAATTTGTATAAGTGTGATTTGTCCTCATACATTGAGCACAAGGCCAATAATTATTCCTGATAAAAGTGAAATAGAAATTAGAGTTAAAAAATCTACAAAAGAGGTTATTGTTGCTGTAGATGGACATGATCATCTTTCATTAGTTGAAGGAGATAAACTAAAGGTTTCAAAAGATGTAAGTTCAGTATTATTTGCACAACTTGAGGGATACTCATATTTTAATACTCTAATCAATAAATTAAATTGGCAGGGATCAGTAATTTAATAAAAAATGAATTTTGTATACTTAATACTTTTGTTTTCTTTATTTAATATTTCGATTGGAGATAAAATGATAGATAATAGTGATACGAATGTTAATTTGAAAAAAGCCTATTTTGCTGCTGGATGTTTTTGGGGAGTTGAGCACTTATTTCAATCATTAGAAGGAGTTTTGTCAACTAGTGTTGGTTATATGAACGGAAAAACTGATAACCCTACTTATAAGTCTGTTTGTTATGAAGATACTGGTCATGCAGAAGCAGTGGAAATAATTTATAATCCTACCATTGTGAGTTATGAAAAATTATGTAGTTTTTTTTGGAAAATACATGATCCAACAACATTTAATCAACAAGGTCCTGATTATGGATCTCAGTATAGGTCATCAATTTTTTATTTAACAGACATCGAACGGCAAAAAGCAGAAGAAGTAAAAAAACAATTTCAAAAATATTGGAATAACTCTATTATTACTGAGATAGTTAAAGCAAAAAAATATTACATTGCAGAAGATTATCATCAGAATTATTTTAAGAATAAGGGTCTCACTCATGCTGGATGTCATTTTATAAGAAAATTTGAGTAAAAATTTTAATTGATAAGGAATAAATATGGATATAAAAATTCAACGGGCACTTATTAGTGTGTATGATAAAGCCGGAATTATAGATTTTGCTCGTAATTTAAGTGAAATGGGGGTGGAGATTCTTTCAACTGGCGGTACTGCAACTGCAATTAGAGAAGCAGGAATAGAAGTGAAAGATGTATCAGATTTTACAGGTTTTCCAGAAATGCTGGACGGTCGTGTTAAAACTTTAACTCCACAAGTTCATGCAGGAATCCTTTATATGCGAGATGACCAAAAACATGTTGATACAATGAAAGAATTTGAGCTTGGTCAAATAGATTTAGTTTGCGTAAATCTCTATCCATTTGAAGAGACAATAGCTAAACCAAATGTTTCTCTATCTGAGGCTATCGAGCAAATAGATATTGGCGGTCCAACAATGATTAGATCTGCAGCTAAAAATTTACGATTTGTTACGGTTGTGACCGATCCGATTGACTACTCTACTGTTATAGAAGAAATGAGAAACAATGATGGAGCAACATCTGAAAAAACACGATTTATTTTAGGTCAAAAAGTATATGCAAGGGCAGCTGAATATAATGGTGCTATCGCAAGATATTTGGCTGAGCAAGTAAATGATATGAATTTATCTAATCCATTTGTTAGGACGTATGAAAAGGGATACGAATTACGTTACGGCGAAAATTCTCATCAAAAAGCATGGCTTTATGTTGATGAAGATTGTCCAGATGCAGGGATTGCTCAAACTGAAGTTCTGCACGGAAAACCAATGAGTTATAATAATTATGTTGATGGGGAAGGAGCTTTAGAGGCAGTAAAAGAGCTTTCAGGACTATCGGGTGTAGCAATTGTAAAACATACTAATCCATGTGGTTTTGCTACAGGAAAAAATTTGAACGAAGCATTTAACGCAGCATGGTCAGGCGATCCAATATCTGCTTTTGGTTCTGTTGTAGCGTTTACTGAAAAAATTGATTTAGATGTTGCAAAAAGTTTAGAGGGTAGATTTGTTGAGGCTGTAATTGCACCTGGTTATGATGATGATGCAATTACATTATTATCTAAAAAGAAGAATTTACGAATATTAAAATTAAAAAAACCAATATCTAAACCAATCGATAAAAAAATGATTAAACAGATTACAGGCGGAATGTTAGTTCAAGAAATTGATACAAAAATAATTGAAGATTGGTCGGTTCCCACAAAAACACCATTTAGTGAATCAAAAAAAGAATTAGCATTATTTGGTATTGCAGCAGCTAAACATACAAAATCAAACGCAATAGTCTTGGTCCAAGAATATCAAGATGGACAATTTAGAGTTTTAGGAATGGGGGCAGGACAACCAAATAGAGTTGACGCATTAAGAAAACTTTCGGTTTCTAAAGCAATTGAAAATCTTAAAGAGGAAAATCAAAATATAACTAATGATGAAATAAAAGAAATTATTGGAGAATGTGTCTTTGTTTCAGAAGCATTTTTTCCTTTTGCAGATAGTATTGATTCTGCCAATGAAATGGGTGCTAAGTATCTAGTTCAACCAGGTGGGTCAATAAGAGATGATGATGTCATTGAAGCATGTAATAAATATGGCATTTCAATGGCATTCATAAATATGAGACACTTTAAACATTAACTATAGAAAAATAAATGAAAGATTAGTAAAATGAAGTTAGAAAAAAATCCGATTTTTAACAGTCCTGATGGACCCTTAGTTTTTGTTATAATGGATGGAGTTGGAATCGGAACACACTACAAAAGTGATTGTTTTGCTCAAGCAAGAACACCAAATTTAGATTGGTTAAAAAATAATACTCTTTATACAGAAATTAAAGCGCACGGAAAAGCTGTTGGACTTCCTGATGATTCAGATATGGGAAACTCTGAAGTAGGACATAATGCAATAGGATGTGGAAGAGTTTTTGATCAAGGAGCCGCATTGATTGATCAAGCTATTGCCTCAGGCATGTTATATGACGGGGAGGTATGGAATGAATTAATCACAAACGTGAAAGATAATCAAAGTACATTGCATATGATAGGTCTTCTCTCAGACGGTAAAGTTCATTCAAATATTTGTCATCTTGAATCTATGTTATTAGAAGCAAAAAATAGAATGATTAAAAAAATTAGAATACATGCTTTAATTGATGGTAGAGACGTTCCTCCATTATCAGCATTAGAATATGTTGAAAGAATTGAAAATTTTTTAGCCGATATTAATAGTGATAAATATTTTGACTATCGTATTGCTTCGGGTGGTGGTCGTATGAAAATTACGATGGATAGATACGATGCAGATTGGCCAATGATTGAAAAAGGATGGAATACTCACGTTTTAGGAAAAGGACGTTTTTTTA
>Ga0160422_10001438_pt1 | contig 14888 bp, 6 predicted proteins | sample Fk160mmetaG_FD_108192 | JGI IMG/M metagenome (GOLD analysis project Ga0160422, IMG submission 108192) | Marine microbial communities from the Central Pacific Ocean - Fk160115 60m metaG | ecosystem: Environmental > Aquatic > Marine > Oceanic > Photic zone | place: The Central Pacific Ocean...
CATGGAGCAGGCCCTCAAACAGGCCTTGCAGTCTCAGGCAAATCAGGTCCGAAAAGTTTATATCGACAATCTCCAGCCAAGGCTGGAGGCGGCAGCAAAGGCAGGTAACCAGAGCCAGAAGCTTGCCATCCAGAACGAGATCAACGCCTGCGGCAAAACAGGACGTGCCTTTCTCGAGCACCTCGGATCAGGAGCCCTGGATACCACAGAAGGGCAATAACTCCGGCAAATGGGGACGAAAATCCCCCCTCTCCAAGAATTCAGCCCGAGGACGACGGTGTTTCCGGCGCTTGCTTAAGAGAGCAACGAAGGGCAGACTCAGGTGTTCTTATCTTATGTCACCTGATCTCGATTTTCAGGCTCCCAGCATAGAGGAGCTCCAGCCGCACTTCCCGGCCTACGAGATCACTGCGTTCATCGCACAGGGAGGAATGGGCGCCGTCTACGCCGCCCGGCAGATCTCGCTCGATCGTCCCGTCGCAATCAAGATCCTTCCCCGTCAGTTTGGCGCAGACCCACAGTTTCGTTCGAGCTTTGAAGCCGAGGCGAAATCGATGGCCCGGCTCAACCACCCCAACCTCATTGCGGTTTACGATTTTGGTGATGCGGATGGTATGCTCTATATCATCATGGAGCTGGTCGAGGGTAAGTCCCTCCATCACTCCGCTTATGGACGAGCGATCGACCAGGAAGAGGCCGTCCGGCTCGTGTCGGGCATATCACGTGGTCTGGCCCACGCTCACCAGCACGGCATCATTCACCGGGACATCAAACCCGGGAACATCCTTCTGGGACCGGAGGCCGTGCCGAAAATCGGGGACTTTGGTCTGGCACGCCCCGTAGGAGAGGGCCACAACCCAGAGGAAATCGTATGGGGCACCCCCGGTTACAGTGCCCCCGAAATCGTCAATAATCCTGGCGCCGTTGACCAGCGAGCGGACATTTTCGCAGTCGGGGTTCTCCTTTACGAGCTGCTCACTGCCAAGGTGCCCTCAGAGCCATGGCAACCTCCGTCGGTGGTAGGTCAGTGCAGCCCAGAGTTCGATGGGATTATCAGGAGGGCCACGCATCCGTCTCCCGACCTGCGCTATGGCAGTGCCGAAGACCTCGCCAAGGAATTGGACAAACTGGCAGAGAAGCTGCAGAAGCCCGTTCTCCGCCGTCCCAAAACCCCTGCAGCGGCAGGCGGCAGCCATGCCCCCAGCCCGGTAGGAATGCGCCCGGCAACGCCTGCCATTGCTGTCCCACAGACCAAGACCCAATCCATCCCCGTGATTGGAATTGTCGCGGCGATCGTGGTCTTTGGAATTATCGGCTTTATCATGATCGGCTCTGGTAAGGACGGAGACAAAAAAACAGCAACCTCTCCGGCAGAGCAGGAAACTCCTGTTGCAAAACCCAAGCCACTACCCAAGCCGACCCCCACGCCCAGGCCAAAACCTGAAACCATTACCAAAACCCCGACCGAGGAAGACACCCCCAAGCCCGTCAAGCCTGAGACTAAGCCCGAGGAAAGCACCTCTCAGGCCCTTACGAGGCTTCAGGCCAAGTTGAGATCTGGCGACCTTTCCGAGCTACCCAAGGGAAGCGTAAAACGCGGAACGTCTTACTTTCTCCTCATAACCAGCGCTCGCCCCTGGTTAGCTGCGTCCCACTACGCGGAGGCTCATGGGGCCCAATTAGCCGCACTCGGCACCAAGGACGATCTCGAATGGGCTGTTTCCGAACTGAAACTCACCAGCCCTTCCTGGCTTGGCCTCTCGGACTCAGGAATGGAAGGAAGATGGTACTGGGTCGATGGTGCCGAGCCTTCGGAAAACCTCTGGGCCGCAGGCCAACCTGATGAAAGCACCTCCAGCGATGGCGGGGAAGATTATGCCGCTCTTCTTCCCGACCAGTCCCTCGATGACATGCCGGCATCGCGCAATCTCCCCTTCATTCTCCAATGGACCGAGGGAGGCAACAGCGGCTCCCTTACAAAACAGCTTGAGAGGGTTGCGGCGTCCCTGAAGGCCAAGCGGCCCTCGTTCCCGGCAGGCACCCAGAACATCAACGGATCCCGCTTTCTGGCTATTCCTGAATCCGTGTCGTGGGATCAGGCCCATAATCTCGCGCAGGCAGCTGGTGGACACCTTGCCGTGCCATCCAGCGAGGAGGAAGCTAGCTGGATCAGCACTTCCATACAAGAGTTGCTGGGCGAGGAAGGGGGCTGCTGGATTGGAGGAAGGCAGAAGGGAACAGCCACGCCGATATGGGGCTTCGTTACCGGCGAAAGATTCGACTTTGTGCAATGGGCCCCCGGGCAGCCCGATACGGAAGACGGCCCAAAGAAGTGCCTCCAGCTTGGACGGGGTCAGGATGCCGACTTCGGCTATCGCAATGCTGCCGGAGAGCCGTCTGAGGCCCGCTTTTTCCTCGTGGAATGGTCGGCTCCTTCCCGGCGTAACATGCCCGGAGCTGGGGAGGCCAATCGCCCCGCGGGGGCCGAGGATTGGCTGGTCAAATATCGACAGCTATTTCGCGATGGAGAAAAAATCTCCCACGAGCGATGGAAGAGACGCCATGACAAGAACATAGAAGACTTTGCGGACGACATGGAAAGTGAGACAAGGACCGCCCGCCGTTTCAGCCGTGAGGCCGAAAAGCTTGTCGATGGGATCACCGACAGTATGAAGGAAAACGGCGAGGTCCCCAAAAAGCTCAACCTTCCCGACTGGGCCAGATGGGCCGCCCGCGCCGTCGAAAAAGAGCATGAGAGAGCCCTGGCCAAGCAACAAGGAATCTGGGCGGAATACGAAACCGACTTCGCGGATGCCATGAGTCGCTATTGCGAGGATATCAACAAGGAGATTCGAAGGCGCCAGGCACAAGGTGATCGTGATGGGGCCGCATACCTCGCCCGCGAGGAGACCGCTGCCGCGGATAAGTCGTATTTGCTCGCTATTCTCAATGGAGATTTTCCCGAGGTCCCTGACGAACGGGATGAGGAGGAGGACGAATAAGACCAGCGAGTTGACCAGTCTTGATCCCGGCCTAGGATCTCCAAAGTTCCTACCACCTCACAACGGTCCTGCCAGTGACCCTCTGGTCAATGGTCTACCCCGCCTCCTCAAGCCCTCGAACCCCGGCCCGTGCCTCCTGCCAAGAAACGTACCTCCGCTTCTCCGGCGCGTCGCAAGTCAGCCCGGACGACACACGGGACGGGAGACACCATTCGCGTTCGTGGAGCACGTCAGAATAATCTCAAGTCTCTCGATCTTGATATTCCGCTGGGCAAGTTAACCGTGGTCACCGGTCCATCGGGCTCCGGAAAATCATCCCTTGCCTTCCAGACCCTCTACGCGGAGGGCCAACGCCGCTACGTTGAGACCTTCTCACCCTACGTAAGGCAGTTCTTCGACCGCATGGATAAACCACTTGTGGACAGGATTGATGGAATCCCTCCCGCAATCGCCATTGAGCAGAAGAACAATGTGCGTTCAACCCGTTCCACAGTGGGAACGATCACCGAGATTAATGATTACCTGAAGCTCCTGTTCGCCCGTTGTGCCCACGCCGTGGACCCCTCCACGGGGGATATCATTCGTCCCGATACCAGCGACTCCATAGCGGCCTGGTGCCTCACGAATTTCGCCCATCGCCAGGCTCTCATACTTTTTCCTGTCGAAGTTCCTGCAAACACGGAGCTCGAGCCATTCTTCGCATTCCTACAGCAGCAGGGCTATCTTCGCGTCTACCTCAACGGCCAAATCGTCAGGACAGACAATCCCGGCGAGACAGAATTTGCCCTGCTCCCCCCTCAGCTCCATGTGATTCAGGATCGTATAACCATCCGGAAGGCAAACCAGCCACGCATTCTGGAAGCGCTCGAAAGAGCTCTGGACCTCGGCAAAGGCACGTGCGCAATCACCTCAGAGGAGGCCGCGGACGGGCCAAGATCCTTCACCACGAATTGGAGCAACCCGCTCACAGGATTCACGGCCCGCCCTCCCACCCCTTCTCTCTTCAGTTTCAACAATCCCGTTGGAGCGTGCCCGTCCTGCCGGGGATTTGGGCGGGTCATCGGCATCGATCTTACCAAGGCTATCCCGGATCATTCCCTTTCCATCCGCGAAGGCTGCGTGAAGCCCTTCCAGGGAGAACGCGGAGAAGAGTGCCAGCGAGATCTGGAACTCCATGGGGCGAGCCGGAGCCTCGACCTCGACTGCCCCTTTTCTGATCTAAGCGAGGAAGAGCAAAACTGGGTCCTCAATGGTGAGCGAGCCGATCCTGAGGATGCGTGGGAAAACGACGAGTGGTATGGCGTACAAGGGTTTTTTGAGTGGCTGGAGGGGCGGGCCTACAAGATGCATGTCCGCGTGTTCCTCAGCCGCTACCGGTCCTATACGACCTGCCGGAGTTGCCAGGGCACCCGTCTCCAGCCGGAAGCGCTATGCTTTCAAGTCGACGGCCGCACTCTTCCCGAGGTCTGGCAAAGTCCAGTTTCTGAGGTATCCCGCTGGATGGCTCACTTCACCGTGACACTTGAGGCAGAGAACACGGAAATTGATAAGACCACCAAGCTCGTCCTCTCCGAAATCATGAGCCGCTTGCGATACCTTTGTGAAGTCGGGTTGGGATACCTCACCCTTGACCGGGCGACTCGAACACTCTCGGGCGGAGAAATTGAACGGGTCAATCTTACAAGTTGCCTGGGGGCATCTCTTACAAATACCCTCTTTGTTCTCGACGAACCTACCGTCGGACTCCACCCCCGGGACATCGGAGCTTTGGTCTCCGTCATGCATGGTCTGCGCGACAAGGGCAACACCCTGCTGGTAGTGGAGCATGAGGAAGCGGTCATGCGAGCTGCGGACTACCTGCTTGATATTGGCCCGGGTGCCGGAGAACACGGAGGTGACATCGTAGCTTCCTTGCCGGGGCGCCGGGCGTTTCAGCCTGGTTCCCTTCGCGACTCTCCACAAAGCTCCACTCTCCCCTACCTTCTGGGGAAGCGCTGCATTTCAGTTCCAAGCAAACGCCGGAAGCCCACGGGATATCTTGGCATCCGGGGGGCCTCGCGACACAATCTGGCCAAGCTAGACGCGGACATCCCTCTCGGGGTTTTCGCATGCGTCACCGGAGTTTCTGGTTCCGGAAAATCCACTCTCGTCCACGACGTTCTCTACCAGAACCTCGCCGCCTCGCTGCAGATAACTACCGAGGCCGAACCAGCGCCCCTCCGGCGACTCATCGGGGCCGAGCAGATCACAAGCGTTAAACTCGTAGACCAGAGCCCCCTTTCCCGCACCCCGCGTTCAACCCCGGTTGTGTACCTCGGAGCCTTTGATCTCGTCCGACAGCTTTTCGCCGGAAGCCCCGATAGTAAACTTTGTGGGGCAACTCCGGGATTTTTTTCATTTAACTCCGGGACGGGACGTTGCGAAAGATGCTCCGGCAACGGCTTCGAAAAGGTCGAGATGCAGTTTCTTTCGGACCTCTACCTCACCTGTCCGGAGTGTGAGGGCTCCCGATACAGTCAGGCCGCTCTTGAGATCCGGTTTGACGGCAAATCAATCGCGGAGGTTCTCGCGCTCACAGTTACTGAGGCAATGTCCTTTTTTGCACGGGGCGCAGCCGACAACCCCCGAAGAGCAACGACCAGAGAGGCATCCCTCAAGGCTCGAATTCTACTCATCCTGAGACCTCTTGAGGACCTCGGGCTCGGATATCTTCGTCTGGGACAACCCCTGAACACCCTTTCCGGAGGCGAATCACAACGCCTCAAGCTTTGTACGATCCTTGTCGAAGCGCTCGCGAGCAGGAAAGCATCCCGCGAGCTTCTCATTCTTGATGAACCAACAACAGGACTGCACTTCGGCGACATCGAAAAGCTTCTTTCGGTCTTTGAACGGCTTGTGGACATCGGGCATTCCCTGCTGGTCATCGAACACAATCTGGATGTCATCAAGTCTGCAGACTATCTGATCGATGTAGGTCCCGGAGCAGGGTCCGAGGGAGGCAGGATTATTGCCAGGGGAACACCGGAGGAAGTAGTGAAGGGCACCACCGAGACCGCCCTCTACCTCGCTCCGCTACTGGGCGACAGTCAGAACAGCAACAGCACCCGTTGGTCTGCACCCGTTTCCAAGACCCGCCTCCAGAACACCATCCAAGTTTCCGGAGCCCGTGAACATAATCTGAAAAACGTAGAGGTTGCCATACCCCGGGACAAGTTTGTGGTCGTCACCGGGCTGAGCGGGAGCGGAAAATCGACTCTTGCCTTTGACATCATCTTCGCGGAGGGCCAGCGACGATTCCTCGACTCCATGTCCCCCTATGCTCGCCAATTCGCAGAGCAAATGGAAAAACCGGACATTGACTTCATTTCGGGTCTCCCTCCCACCGTCGCGATCGAACAGAGAATTTCACAGGGTGGAGGTAAATCCACCGTTGCTACGGTAACGGAGATCTATCACTTTCTCCGGCTACTCTACGCCAAGTTGGGGACCCAGCACTGTCCCGTTTCCGGAGAGCCCGTTATTCCGCAGACCGAGAACACCATCGTCGAGGCGATTCGCTCTCGTCTAAAAAGAGGCCCTGTCGACATTCTTGCTCCGGTCATCCGTGGCCGGAAAGGATTCCACACCGATATCGCGGCCTGGGCTGAGAGACAGGGGTATGAGCGTCTCCTCGTAGATAACCAATGGAAAGAGGTAGCGGAATTCGAACGTCTCGAGCGCTTTAAAGAGCATGACGTTGATGTTCTGGTCCTCCACCTTTCGAAAACCACCTATCGCCTTCCGCTTCTGCGGGAAGCAGTCGCAACCGCTCTCCGACTGGGAAAAGGGACCCTTCGAGTCCTTGATTCCAGAAATTTCCTGCATCCTTTTTCAAAGGCGCGGGTGAGCCCGGTTACAGGGCGCTCTTTCGAGGCTCCAGACCCTGCTCACTTTTCGTTCAATTCGCCGCGCGGCTGGTGCAAAACCTGCCGTGGACACGGCGAAATCATGCCCAGCCAGAAACGCTCCCGGAAGTCGCGCCGCAACGCCTACAACTCCAAGACGGAGGCTGAGATTGACTTCGACCGTAAGCTCGACCGGGTCGACAGGGAAGAGCTGGTTGTTTGTCCGGACTGCCGGGGAAGCCGGTTGAATGAAATCACGAGGGCCATCAGGATCGAGGACCACGCCATCCAGGATCTTACCACGCTCCCGGTCTCGGAAGCCGCTGCGGTGGTAAAGCAGTTCCACTTCGCAGGGAGGGCCCGCACCATCGCTCGCGATATTATTCCCGAGATCGTGCAACGGCTTCTGTTTCTGGAGGAGGTGGGTCTTGGATACCTCCAGCTCGATCGGTCTGCCCGGACTCTTTCAGGCGGTGAGGCCCAGCGTATCCGCCTTGCCGCCCAACTGGGGTCAAACCTCCGCGGGGTTCTTTACGTCCTGGATGAGCCTACGATCGGGCTTCATCCCCGAGATAACCAAAAGCTCCTGGATACGCTCGAGGCCCTTCGGGCAAAGGGCAATTCCCTCCTGGTAGTGGAACACGATGACGACACGATGGAGCGAGCGGGCCATATTATAGATCTCGGACCCGGAGCCGGGCGCCACGGCGGAGAAATCGTTGCTGCTGGCACACTGCCAAAGATTCGGAAACTCAAAAAATCGATCACGGGCCGGGCGTTGGCCAACCCACTCAAGCATCCCATCCGGGAAACCCGTCGGCCGCTTCCAAAGGCCTCGGCGAGAGCCGGCTGGCTCCGCATCAAGGGATGCTCTGCGAACAATCTTAAGAAAATCGAGGCTCGAATTCCCCTCGAGCGCCTGACGGTGATCACTGGCATCTCTGGGTGCGGAAAGTCCTCTCTCATGAGGAGTACAATTGCCGAACTTTTCAAGCGCCTGCCGAACAAGACCTGGACTTCGGCGTCCGGGATAAAATCAATCCGTCACTGCTACGAGGTCGACCAGTCTCCGATCGGCAAGACCTCCCGTTCCTGCCCTGCAACCTACGTGAAGATCTTTGATGAAATCCGCAAACTCTTCGCTCAGCTCCCGGAGTCCCGGATGAGGGGGTTTGATGCTTCCCGGTTTTCCTTCAACAATGCAGGCGGCCAATGCCCGTTGTGCAAGGGGAATGGCAGAATCAAACTCGAAATGGACTTCCTGCCTTCGACGTGGACCCATTGCGATGGATGCAACGGCAAGAGATACAATCCTGCGACCCTCGAAATCCGGTACAACGGACAGTCCATAGGCGATGTTCTCGCCATGACGATCGACGAGGCGGCCGACTTCTTCTCGGCCCACGGGAAACTGCATAGGACTCTTTCCCTTCTGAAGGAAACCGGGCTCGGCTATCTCCAGATCGGGCAACCGAGCCCAACTCTCTCTGGCGGTGAGGCCCAGCGCGTCAAGTTGGTGACGGAATTGACCCGCGGCCGTATCAGCAAAACAGCGGTCAAGACTCGAAAAACCCAGGCGAATCTCTACCTCATCGAGGAACCATCCATCGGGCTCCACCTGGAGGATGTCAAACGACTAATCGACGTTCTCCACCGCTTGGTCGATGAGGGCCACACCGTGGTCGTGGTCGAGCATCACACTGGAATCATGGCAGAAGCCGATAATATCATCGATATGGGCCCGGAGGCGGGGGAGGACGGCGGGCGTATTGTCGCGCAGGGAACCCCTGAAAAAGTTGCTAATTCGAAGACCTCGCGCACAGCTCCCTTCCTGAAGGCCGCCTTAGAAGAGTGACAGAACAAGGGCCGCCTCACGGAAAACCACCGTCACCCGATGAAATTAGGCGGGAAACATCTCTGAGAAAGAATCTCCGGGAACATCCCGTAAGTAAGTGATCTTAGCGGCCGGTTGCTCTCTCAAGCTCTTATCGAAAAGATTTGCTTGCTCACGGAAGAACACGGCCCATCTTCCCGCCAACATGAGAACAATCCTCCTCACGCTGACAGCCGTGGTATTAAGCGTCCCAAGCACCTGGGCCGAAGAAAAAGCCGTTACAGCCAAAGCTGACGTCAAGGTCACCATCACCGGCAATGACCAGATGAAATACGACAAGGCCGAAATTGAGGTTGAGGCCGGTCAGACCTTGGCCCTGACCTTCAAGAACATCGGAGCCCTGCCCAAGGCTGCCATGGGCCACAACGTGGTGATCCTGAAGCCCGGGTCCGATATTCCGAAATTCGCGATCGGTGGCGTGGCAAACAAGGCAGGCGACTACCTTCCTCTTGATCCCGCCCTTGCAGCTCTTGTTGTCGCAAAAACAAAGATTCTGGGCCCAAAGGAAGAGGAAACAATTTTATTTAAACCCGCAGCCGCGGGAGACTACCCCTTCCTTTGCACGTTCCCTGGACATTTCGGGATCATGAAGGGGGTGATCAAAGTCAAGTAGGCTTTCTGCTTTCTTCCGCTCCCTTCAGGCCATGGCTCTGCGTGGCCTTTCTCTTTACCCACTCCCTCCCCGCGGGGAGATTCTGCATCGGGTGAGCCCCGTCAGGGATCAGCCTTCCCGGGTTTTGCCATATCTAACTGAAGTTCGCTTTTTTCCTCTCTATCCTCCCCGACCGGAAAGCACTCTCCACTGAGTCACGTAGGAACACCCAATGACGGAAGAACCCACAGTTGCAGCAGGAGATAGAGGCTCACCACCCCGATCCCCAGCGAGAACCCTCCGAGGATGCCTCCTGATCTTCTGTTGATCCGTGCCTCGAAGCGTTTCATTTGAGATGAGACAACCTAACCCCGGTCACCGCAGGTTCAATTTGCTTCTCCGATCCTCAAGAAGATTCCCCCCGGTTGAGGATACGGGACGTCATCCGGTCGTGAACGACTCCCGCCTTTCTGGATATTTCCCGGGGTAGCCTTCATTCGAATCCTGACAGCCAGCCCTGACCTAGGGAGAGGCAATCAATCAGGCCCGACGGCCCGGCGTAAACTCAGGAGCCCCACCCTCAAAAGCCCGCTGGATCCGCCCATCGATTACCCACATCTTGGTTGGGCACTCCGTGCATTGCAACCCGACGGCCAGACTGCCCAACCGCATATCCGTACTACCGTCCCAGCCAGATCGCCCATAACAGTCATCACATTCTTCCTCAAAGAGGAAATCCAGGTCGGCAGGACTGACGAGACTGATGTCCCGGAGGCCCGAGGACTCAAGATCTACCCAGCCCTCGCCTCCATCTGCCAGATGCACTCCGGTGACAGTCCAGATTCCCCCTCCCGCATCAATCTGGCTCCCCTTCCCAACCCGAGTATCCTTCCTGCCCGCCAAAAAGCATACCAGCATCGTGGCACCCGATAGGGTGCTGCCATCTGGAAGCTCGTAGTCGTCAACTCGACCGGCGGTAGCAGCGATTGCCTCACCAGACAGTTCGCCTACAGAAGTTTCAGCGATTCTCTCTCTATGCATCGGGAACGAAACCTTATTACCGTAATCAGGTTCTCCTAGTTTCCGTAAATCAACATCTATCCTGCGATTTAGGCAGGGCAAAGTGACTCACAGCAATTCCCAAGCAGAAAGGGAGGCAATTCGAGAACATCCCCTGAAGGGCTCAAATTCAACTGATACAGGGTTTGAAAGGGCTTCCTTCGTTGCGATGGGAACAAGATCTGCATACGTTTCCTGTATGAAAAAGATTTTCAGCCTCTGCATGATCTCGCTGGTCGTACTGGCTCCTTCATTACCGGCTCAGCATCAGCACTTTAAAAATCTCGAGTGGAGGGAGTCGCTTACAGATCATTTTGCCCTGCGGGCCAAGGGGACCAGCACGAGCCCCGCGAGAAGGTATGCGGAGAAGGTCTGGGACGAGTGCGTGAGGGTGATGCCCGGACTCCACACGGACTTCAGTGAAAACAAGTTCAGAACTCCCTCCGGAGCGACTGGAGCTGACTATCCTCCGTATCGATTCACAGTTTATCTTGTAGGTTCGGGCCACGATTACACCGCTGTCCTCGAGCAGCAGCAGCAACGAAGCGGTTGGGACGCGAATCGTATCAAACTCTGCAGAATCACCAGAAACTATGGGGATCCAGATAATCGCTATTATGTACTCTGTAAGGCTGATCCCGAGCAATCGCAGGGCGGGGAAACGGATCTGACCCCGGTCTTTGTGCACGGGACGGCATCTACCATCCTCCAAGGAAGATCCCTCAGCGGCAACTTACCGTTCTGGATGACCGCAGGATGGGGCTACTATGTCGAACACAGGATTTTCCGGCTCTGCCGCGTCTTCTACTTGGATTTCAAGACCTATTACGCGAACGAAGAGGCCGATTTCAAACGCGGATTAACTCTCGGTCCAGAAAACCCTTGGCCGAGCCCGCTCAGGAAAATGTGTAAGGATGGGATCCGGGAAGCACTCGATACCGTATGCAAGGCTGAGATCCTGACGCTGACCCCTAACCAGTCCGGTTACATCTTTGCCCTCACCTACTTCCTCGTGAGTTCGGATGAGAATATCGCGAAATACCGGAAGCTGGTCGAGCGATCCCGGCAGGGCGAAACAATCACCAAGTCCGTTCTCCTGGACGTCTACGGCTACGAGGACGATGCCGCCCTCGAAAAAGACTGGTATGAGTTCATGGAAAGCCGGGACTTCCGGTAATCAGCCAACGCGGCCTTCCAGAACCAGCTCCCACCGGCCCTAGTAGTACTCCTGGAGGGGCTTCACCTTGAATTCCCTCTCCTGGAGGGAACGAATCGCCTTCACGCTGGCATCTGCCGCAGCGAGATTCGTGCAATGGCTGACCTTGTTTGCCACCGCGGTGCTACGGATGATCACCTCATCCTCCCTTGATTCGTGACTACTCGGGGTATTCACCACAAACTGAATCTCCCCATTCTTCATCATGTCCAGCACGTTCGGACGCTTCCGCTCGGCGAGTTTGTAGAGCCGCTGCGCATCTACTCCCGCCTCTTTAAGCCGGCGGTAGGTTCCCCCCGTCGCAAATAGGGTGAATCCAGCTTCGACGAATTGGGCCGCGACGGAGACCGCCTCATCCTTGTCGCGGTCACTTACAGAAATGAAGACATTCCCTTCCATGGGCAGGGGATTGAATCCACTAATCTGGCTCTTCGCGTATGCCATGCCAAGGTCCTCATCAATGCCCATCACCTCCCCTGTAGACTTCATCTCAGGCCCAAGGACAATGTCGATGCCCGGGAAGCGGGGCCATGGGAAGACCGCTTCCTTGACGTTATAGTGAGTAGGAATGATCCGCTCAGTAAGTCCAAGGTCAGGAAGTTTTTCTCCCACCATGATCTTGGCCGCCATCTTAGCGAGCGGAACACCGATCGCTTTGGAGACAAAGGGCACCGTGCGAGAGGCCCTTGGATTGACCTCAATGACGTAGAGTTCACCATCCTTGACCGCAAACTGGATATTCATGAGGCCCTTCACCTCCAGTTCCTTGGCAAGATTGATGGCCGCCTGCTCGATCTCTCCTTCAATTTTTTCCCCGAGACTGAAGGAGGGAATGACGCAGGCCGAATCCCCTGAGTGAACTCCCGCATGCTCAATGTGCTGCATGATTGCTCCCACAACCGTGTTTTCCCCATCGGAAATACAGTCCACGTCCACCTCGGTAGCACCGTCCAGGAAACGGTCTACCAGGACTGGCCGCTCCGGCGACGCATCCACCGCCTCCCGCATGTAACGACGTAACTCATCATCATCATAGACGATCATCATGGCCCGCCCGCCCAGCACGAAGGAGGGACGCACGAGAACAGGGTATCCGATCCTGCCCGCAACCTCGACAGCCTCATCCTCAGAAACCGCAGTGCCCGCCTCGGCCTGCTTCAGACCAAGCTCATCAAGAAGAGCCGAGAAATGTTTCCGGTCCTCTGCAAGCTCAATGGATTTGGGAGACGTTCCGATGATCGGAACTCCATGTCGTTCGAGATCTGCCGCAAGGTTGAGAGGGGTCTGACCACCAAACTGAACGATCACCCCATCAGGCTGTTCCTGATCGCAGATGTTAAGGACGTCCTCAAGCGTAAGCGGCTCAAAGAACAGCTTGTCGCTCGTATCGTAGTCCGTTGAGACCGTTTCGGGGTTTGAGTTGACCATCACGGTCTCGTACCCGAGTTCCTTAAGCGCGAACGAAGCGTGCACGCAGCAGTAATCAAACTCAATCCCCTGCCCAATCCTGTTGGGGCCTCCCCCAAGAATAATGATCTTCTTCTGCTCCGAATCCCGGGCCTCGTTTTCGTCCCCGAAGGTAGAGTAATAGTAGGGCGTGTAGGCTTCGAATTCCGCCGCACAGGTATCGACTAGGCGGTAGGTTGGGAGAATGCCGACCCCTTTTCTCTTTTCCCTCACCGAATCCTCGGATTCTCCCCGGGCATGGGCGATCTGCCTGTCCGAGAAGCCCAGTTTTTTCGCGCGCCGCAAATCAAGTTCTGCCAGATTAGCTCCCTCATCCGCGATCTCTTTCAGGTGCACAAGGAACCACCGGTCAATCTGGGTCGCCTCGAAAAGTTCTTCCACGCTCCATCCGTGCTCGAAAGCTACCTTGATCCAGTAAATCCGTTCACTGTTGGGAACATGCAACTTACGCTCTATATCCTCCCGGGAAGGGCTCACGGGATCCTTGCCATCATAGCCGAAACCATGCCGACCTGTCTCCAGTGAACGAAGAGCCTTCTGCATGCTCTCCTTGAAGGTTCGGCCGATACTCATGGCCTCCCCAACCGACTTCATCTGGGTTGTCAGAACGGGATCGGCAGCAGGAAATTTCTCGAAGGTAAAACGGGGGACCTTGGTCACCACGTAATCAATCGTCGGTTCAAAGCTGGCTGGCGTCTCCCGGGTGATATCGTTGGGAAGCTCGTCGAGCGTGTAACCCACTGCCAGCTTGGCGGCAATCTTCGCGATCGGGAAGCCGGTCGCCTTGGAGGCCAGGGCCGAGGACCGGGAAACCCGGGGATTCATTTCGATGACAACAACACGGCCATCCGCAGGGTTCACCGCAAATTGAATATTCGATCCACCGGTCTCCACACCGATCTCCCGGATCACCGCGAAGGATTGATCCCGCATGATCTGGTATTCCCGGTCACTCAAGGTCTGGGCCGGCGCTACCGTAATGGAATCACCGGTATGAACGCCCATGGGATCAAGATTCTCAATCGAGCAGATGACAACACAGTTGTCTGCACAGTCCCGCATGACCTCCATCTCATACTCTTTCCAGCCCAGCAGGCTCTCTTCCACGAGGACCTCCGTGACCGGGGAGAGATCCAGTCCCCTCGCCACGATGGTTTCAAATTCTTCCTTGTTATAGGCGATCCCACCTCCACTGCCACCGAGGGTATAGGCGGGCCGGATAATGAGGGGAAAACAACCGATGTCCTCCGCCACGCTACGCGCATCCTCCATGGTGTGGACTACCCCTGACTGTGGCAGGTCGAGACCAATCTTCAACATGGCCTCCTTGAAAAGAAGGCGGTCCTCTCCCTTGGCGATCGCATCTGCATTGGCTCCGATCATTCGGACCTCAAGCTCCTCAAGAGCCCCGCTGTGCCACAGGTCCATGGAGGCATTGAGTGCCGTCTGTCCACCCAGAGTTGGCAGCAGAGCATCCGGTTTTTCCTTCTCAATGATCTTCCGGATCACCTCGGGGGTGATCGGTTCAATGTAGGTCCGGTCCGCAAACTCCGGATCGGTCATGATCGTGGCCGGATTAGAGTTGACCAGGACCACTTCGTAGCCCTCTTCCCGCAATGCCTTGCACGCTTGTGTCCCGGAGTAGTCGAATTCACACCCCTGACCGATCACGATCGGTCCCGACCCAATTAACAGGATTTTTTGCAGGCTCTCGTCCTTTGGCATTCGGCTAGTCTGGCCTAAACTTTCGTTTTACTGCCAAGCCCCTGCTCCG
>Ga0160422_10001439_pt1 | contig 14887 bp, 10 predicted proteins | sample Fk160mmetaG_FD_108192 | JGI IMG/M metagenome (GOLD analysis project Ga0160422, IMG submission 108192) | Marine microbial communities from the Central Pacific Ocean - Fk160115 60m metaG | ecosystem: Environmental > Aquatic > Marine > Oceanic > Photic zone | place: The Central Pacific Ocean...
AGTGTACGAAAGTATTTTTATTTTTGATATCAATCCGTCAGAGCAACCTAATCTCGACATTACTTACAAGAAGGGAGTTGATCCAGAGACTGGGAAACCAATGATGCATCGCGATCGCTATCATGTGTTTTGCGAGAATGCGATGCATGGGATTGATGGAGTCGATCGGTGGTTGCCAGAGTTTTCGAAGCGTGAGGGGGAAGGCAACTGGATGGCTCATTTGCAAGAGCAGTTTGGAGAACTGGTCAACGATTTTGGGAAAAGTGAGAAGCCGATTGTACAAACACTCAGTACGATTGGTAGCCTTGGTGGTATTGGTCACAAGCCGGATTCTGACGTGGATGCACAGGTGATTTTTGGGACTGAACCTCGCTACGAACACAATTGGACCGATGCTGATTTCTTCATCGCCTTGGCCTTCAAGATCATCAGTGCTGCTTATGATCGCTACCTCCTTCAATTTCCCGAGGAAAAGCGAGAACAGTTAAAGCAAAAAGTCAAAGATCAGATGATCGAAGAGCACGGTGAAGCTCTCAGTTCAGAACAACAAAAAATCATCGACATCATTTTTCCAAGTACCTACACACTATTGATGCGCAAAACCTGTCGGGCTTTGATCAGTAAGATGGAGCCAGGCAAGCAGATGCAGTTCTTTTGGTCCCAAATACCGCTTGTTTTGCGCAAGCTGCCAGAAGGGGACATGTTCCGGAACGCATTGATTCTCTTCTTTCCGTTCCTCAAAAATATTCCAGCTCGAAAACTTCAGGGGAGCTGCTTCCCGAATTCTGTTACCTCCATGGATGCCAATGCCGCCCTAGGGAGGTTGATCATTTTCTATCGCGACCGTGTATTGGGCCAACGAGTTGTGATGAAGTTACTGGAAGAGCCTGCAAAAGCAGCTGGTGTGGAGCCTGCCAAATTTCCCCCTGCTCAACAGCGTCAGGTGCTGATGGAGCACTTGAAGAAGAATCCTTCCCGCGGAAAGGTAGTTCAACAATTCTTGGAACATGTCTCTGAGAGCTATCGCTGGGAAGTTGCTAGGGAAGCCGATGAGTGGCATACAGATGTTGGACAGCAGGTAGGACTGGATCAGCAGATGTTGGAAGTGATTCAATCCATTCCGCTTCAAGATCAGGCTCGAAAAGGGTTTTTGAATAGGATGGTAGATTTAGTCAACGTGCGGGTGGAACAGGAAGCAATTCGCAATGAGGCACAGTACGAACCAGGCACTTCCCGCAAGATCTACTTCGCTGAAGAATACGAACTAGCAAAATATCCCGCTCAGGAAGCACACTACTTTGTAAATATTCTTCGCAAACAGCGGGCAGGCCAACATACGCCGTTCTTGGTATCGCCAGAGGGTAGTATGGCCTATTCAAACATGCTCAATGACTTACTGCTGAATCCTGCAACGTTGTTGTGCGGCTTGTCTCCGATGCCTTTTTCATTACCTGAAGAAGTCAAAATTCTTTCGAATATTGGAGTTTTCCCTGATTGGGAAGTGACTCAATATCGTGAGCAGGAAGGAGACGAAGAGCCAGATCCGAGAGCTGCTGCTGAAAATCAGGAAACATTCAAACTAAGGAATCTGCCAAACTGGGGAGACTATGCGCCCTCCCGAGAAGTTTTCCTAACCTACGTCATCCCAATTTTTTTAAGGGAAAGTGAGAAGATCAGCCATCGGAATCTCCCAAAGGCTCTCTTGAACACTTGGTGGATTGAAATGCTCACCTGTGATGAGGATACTCCGGAGCTGACCAGCCTGACCAAACTCTTGATCTTTCCGAACGATAGAGCCTTCATCAAGAGAGAGATGACAGGCCCTTACGTCGATATCATCAAGAGTATGGAAGAGGAATTTCCACAGCTTGTCCGAGATCCTTGGTGGATCAAGTTTACCGAGATGCTGATGCGTTTCGAAGACCCCGAAGTGCAAAAAGAGATGCTTTTCTGCTTTGCCCAGCATATTCGTGCTTCGGATGTCATTGACTTAGACACAACCACTGGAGAGCCTATTTATCTTGATAAGAATTCATCCTGGCGTTTTAAGGCAGTACATCGTTTCTACACGAAATTCTATGCTGAAGAGGGACCTCGGATTGATTTGATGAAGTTCTCCCAAGGCCGAGATGATGTAGCTCAAGAGAAGGAAACTGTTCTAAAGAAACTTTTCCTCAATAGTATGAAGAACACGGAGCGTAGGCTGATTCAGATTGGTAATCAAAATACCATCAACCGAATGAGCCAATACATCTCACAGGTAACTAAGAACAATGAGGAAAAAGATCGTGTCGAGAAGATCCTAACGAAGCCTCTAGACAAATTAATGGATCGGATGTTGATCGTCGACATGTCCGTCGTGGACAAAGCGCAAACGGATGCTGAACTAAATGTCATTGAGAAACGTCAAATTGCTCAAATTCAGGATGATCGTCGGAAAGTTGGCGAGCTATCAGCCTCCATCACCAAACACTATGGCGAGAAGCTGCAGGCTGAACTCAACAAAGAGGTCGTTGAAAAAATTATCTTCCAGTCCAGGGTCCCACTCGCTGGAGACCCCTTGGAAAATGTCATCTTCAAGTACCACTTTGAAAAGAATTTCAATCGTCGTCCCTTTCAGGTGCCCCTTCCAATCTCCAAATCGCTCTGTATTCCCAGAAACGTGATTCTTTTAGAGTTCGAGCCCAAGAAAGAGAAGTGGAAATTCAAAGCGATGATCTCTAAAAAAGCCGGTGGTAGTGGCGGCAATCAACTTGAAATGTTTCAATCCAACTTAGTAGAGGGTGTGACTCGCAGCGTTTTCAGTAAGTACATCGGCTTCGATGCTCGGGCAATGACCTCCTTTCAGAAAAACGCAGTTTCTTCAAGAAGCGTTGTGGCTTCCAATCCTGTAACGGCAGATGATCTTCAAAATCTTGCTGGCGATATCAAGGGTTTTTGTAAACCAATTCGGGTGAGTTCAAATGAGCTTTTAGAAAATATCTACTATCTCTACGATGTGATGATTGTCTGCAACGTGGATCGTCCGCTAGGATGCGCAGCCATAGTCAGAACGAATTTTGATGAACAGTTTGTTTTCACATTTGATTTGAACAAAACACCCACCATCGACAAGGATCCAGGACTTGCCAGCACAAAGAACCAACCAATGCACACCTTCTATCAAAGGTTTAATAGCCTGCCTTCAAGAAAGCTCTATTGGGAAGCATTCAACAAACTGAATCTTCCGATGTCAGAAGAGCAGCCTCCAAAACTGAAGATTTGGGTCAATCCTGGTAGCTTTAACTTAAACGTTACTCCCAAGTATCAACGAATTTACCTAAACGGTATCGCTGAGACCCTTTGGAAGCCAGAACATGTCTGGAAAGAACCTGCTGATGATGCAAAGTTTGCGTTGATCAAGGACTTCGATGAACTTGGGAAGCAAGCCATTACTGAATATCAGCAAAATCATGAGTAATTTTTTATCAAGCTTCGTCGTTCTTGGTTATCTACTTCGTGATTGAGTGAATTTTCGAATTTGCTGGTGTTGAGTCAGCATGCTCCAAGAATTTCCTTCCACCTTCATTGCTCGCTGTCTAGGATTTGATGAATCTAGGGAAGAGTTCCACTTCCTATGGCAGGAGCAACAGTTCTCTCTAAAAGCCGATCAGAATTTAAAGATTACCGAAGGTGCCCTGGTTCGATTTCAATATAGTCTGGGTAATGTCATTCTGGAAAAGGTTATCTATACGGCTCCAGAAGGTCTGAAAGCCAATGGTGATGCACTCCGCTGGCGCAAACTCAATCAATCTCCCTCACGCTTTCATTGTCTGAAAGCAAGACACCATATCCTACGTAGTACTCGAGATTGGTTTGATCAGCAGGGTTTTCTTGAAGTTCAAACTCCAGCAAGAGTTAAAGCACCAAATCCGGAAGCGCATTTTGATCTAATTCAATGTGATCAGGGATACCTGATAACCTCACCAGAATTTCAAATGAAACGTATGTTGGTTGGCGGATTTGAAAAGATTTACCAAATCAATGCCTGCTACAGAGGAAAGGAAGTAGGTTACTGGCACAACCCTGAGTTTACGATGCTCGAATGGTATCGTGTTGGAGAGAATTGGCAGCGATTGTGTCAAGATCTTCAAGAACTAACTAGATACCTTCCAAGATCATGGATTGATTCAAAGCAACATAAAATGTTGGAAGGTGATTGGAAACTCACAACCGTCAATGATCTTCTTCAGGAATTTTGGCAGTTTGAGATACGGCCTAACGATCAAGCGGGGGATCTTCTCGAAAAGCTCTACAAAAACGGTCATAAGAATTGGATCAATCAGCAAAGAATCAATGAAGAGTCATTTCTGGTAATTTTCGGAAGAATTTGGGATGAGCTTGAGAAAACCCTTGGGTGGGAAAGGCCTTGCTTGGTGACGGATTGGCCACCTCAACTGGCAAGCCTAGCGCAACACAATCCAAATGGCTTTGCCGAAAGAGTGGAGTGCTATGTCCAGGGGATGGAAATCGCCAATGGCTTCGGTGAACTGACAGACCCAAATGAGCAGCGGAAACGCTTTGAAATAGAATTAATCCACCGGAACCAAGTCGGGAAATTAGATGTGGCATTAGATCATCAATTTCTTGATTCTTTGGAGGAAGGGATGCCCCCAAGTTGTGGGATGGCACTTGGTATCGAGCGCCTTTTGATTTGGCTGCTAGATGTTCCATCCATTGCGAATGTGATGGCTTTTGGAGAATCTGAAATTTTCTGATTTTTGTTGTTGACTTAGCGGGGGCACTTTTATATTCTCATAAGCTTTCGCGAGTTATCGTGAGTTCTTTGAGAGTCGATGTGAGGCGAGGCGAACTCCAGGGTGTTTTAAGACTCGGGGTTTGCTTTTGATAGAAGGAGCCCTGAAGTCTGTTAATAGACTTTGAGTAGAAAATAAGTATCAAACACAAGAGTTTGATCCTGGCTCAGAACGAACGCTGGCGGCATGCTTCATACATGCAAGTCGAACGTGAAAGACCTTCGGGTCAAGTAAAGTGGCGCACGGGTGAGTAACGCGTAGATAATCTGCCCCGCTGTCTGGGATAACCTTTCGAAAGGAAGGCTAATACCGGATAACACGATTTCTTTTAAGGGAGTCGTTGAAAGTTGCGGCGCAACGGGATGAGTCTGCGTCCCATTAGCTAGTTGGTGGGGTAAAAGCCTACCAAGGCGACGATGGGTAGCGGGTTTGAGAGGACGATCCGCCACACTGGAACTGAGACACGGTCCAGACTCCTACGGGAGGCAGCAGTAGGGAATTTTGCGCAATGGGCGAAAGCCTGACGCAGCAATGCCGCGTGAGTGAAGAAGGCCTTCGGGTCGTAAAGCTCTTTATCTTCGGGAAGATGATGACGGTACCGAAGGAAGAAGCACCGGCTAACTACGTGCCAGCAGCCGCGGTAATACGTAGGGTGCAAGCGTTGTTCGGAATCACTGGGCGTAAAGGGCGTGTAGGCGGAACGATTAGCGAGGGGTGAAATCCCGGGGCTCAACCCCGGAACTGCTCTTCGAACTGTCGATCTAGAGAAGGTCAGGGGCCGGCGGAATTCCTGGTGTAGAGGTGAAATTCGTAGAGATCAGGAGGAACATCGGAGGCGAAGGCGGCCGGCTGGGGCCATTCTGACGCTGAGGCGCGAAAGCGTGGGGAGCAAACAGGATTAGATACCCTGGTAGTCCACGCCGTAAACGATGGGTACTAGGTGTCCGGGATGTTCGACCATTCTGGGTACCGCAGCTAACGCAGTAAGTACCCCGCCTGGGAAGTACGGTCGCAAGACTAAAACTCAAAGGAATTGACGGGGGCCCGCACAAGCGGTGGAACATGTGGTTTAATTCGACGCAACGCGCAAAACCTTACCTGGATTTGACATCCCGGGCTCACCTCAGAGATGAGGTTTTCTCTTCGGAGACCCGGTGACAGGTGCTGCATGGCTGTCGTCAGCTCGTGTCGTGAGATGTTGGGTTAAGTCCCGCAACGAGCGCAACCCTTGTCCCTAGTTGCCAGCATTAAGTTGGGCACTCTAGGGAGACTGCCGGTGATAAGCCGGAGGAAGGTGGGGATGACGTCAAGTCCTCATGGCCTTTATGTCCAGGGCTACACACGTGTTACAATGGGGGTGACAAAGAGTGGCCAAGCTGCGAAGCTGCGCAAATCTCAAAAAAACCCTCTCAGTTCGGATCGCAGTCTGCAACTCGACTGCGTGAAGTTGGAATCGCTAGTAATCGCGGATCAGCACGCCGCGGTGAATACGTTCCCGGGCCTTGTACACACCGCCCGTCACACCATGGGAGTTGACAGGGGCAGAAGACGTTGAGCTAACCGCAAGGAGGCAGACGTCCAAGCTCTTGTCGATGACTGGGGTGAAGTCGTAACAAGGTAGCCGTAGGAGAACCTGCGGCTGGATCACCTCCTTTCTAAGGAATCCTTGGCCAGCAGTGGCAAAGCACTTCGATGCTGAGTCGACTCAGGTCCAAGGCAAGTCGAAGCATTCTTGAAAAATCGCCTCTTCACATCAACCACCAAAGGGCCTGTAGCTCAGCTGGTTAGAGCGCACCCCTGATAAGGGTGAGGTCGGTGGTTCAAGTCCACCCAGGCCCACCACGGGGGATTAGCTCAGCTGGGAGAGCGCCTGCTTTGCACGCAGGAGGTCAGCGGTTCGATCCCGCTATCCTCCACCAGGTCACTTTCTCACCATATTTTCGCCGCAAAAATCAGTTCTTTTGAAAATTAGGCCAAAGCCTGTCCAGGTCTTAGTAGGGCAGGTCCTTTGGAGAACAGAAGTGGATCCAGAGTAGAGCGTTGAGGATTCCACGGAGAAGATAGAGAAGAAGTCAAATGAAAAGGGCACAGGGCGGATGCCTTGGCTCCAGGAAGCGATGAAGGACGTGGCAAGCTGCGATAAGCCTCGGGGAGAAGCAAACATTTTTTGATCCGGGGATTTCCGAATGGGGAAACCCGCCTGAGTCTCTCAGGCATCGTTGGCTGAATTCATAGGCCAGCGAAGCGAACCCGGGGAACTGAAACATCTAAGTACCCGGAGGAAAAGAAATCAAACGAGATTCCCTCAGTAGCGGCGAGCGAACGGGGAAGAGCCCAAACCACCCGGTGCGCCGGGTGGGGTTGTAGGACCATCACATGGGTAGGCAAAGGGTTAGCGGAAGCACTTGGGAAAGTGCGCCAGAGAGGGTTAGAGCCCCGTAGGCGAAAACCGTGAGCCGCTCGATGGCACCTGAGTAGGACGGGACACGTGAAATCCTGTTCGAAGCTGGGGGGACCACCCTCCAAGGCTAAATATTCCCTGGAGACCGATAGCGAACCAGTACCGTGAGGGAAAGGTGAAAAGAACCCCGATAAGGGGAGTGAAATAGATCCTGAAACCCTGTGTCTACAAGCAGTGGAAGCTCCTCATGAGAGCGACCGCGTGCCTTTTGCATAATGAGCCAACGAGTTAAGGTCAGTGGCAAGGTTAAGTTATTAACGGAGCCGAAGCGAAAGCGAGTCTGAATAGGGCGTCGAGTCGCTGGCCTTAGACCCGAAACCGAGTGATCTAGCCCCGTCCAGGTTGCAGCTTGGGTAAGACCAAGTGAAGGACCGAACCAGTATACCTTAAAACGTATTTGGATGAGGTGGGGTTAGGAGTGAAAGGCTAATCAAACTCGGAAATAGCTGGTTCTCCCCGAAATATATTTAGGTATAGCCTCGAGATAGGCTGCCGGAGGTAGAGCACTGATTGGACTAGGGGGCCCACCAGCCTACCAAACCCAGTCAAACTCCGAATGCCGGCAAGCCATTTCTCGGGAGTCAGACGGCGTGAGCTAACTTTCGTCGTCGAAAGGGAAACAACCCAGACCGCCAGCTAAGGCCCCCAAGTATCAGTTAAGTGTGAAAGGATGTGGGAGCGCCCAGACAACCAGGAAGTTAGCTTAGAAGCAGCTACCTTTTAAAGAAAGCGTAATAGCTCACTGGTCAAGCGAACCTGCGCCGAAAATATAACGGGGCTCAAACTGATCGCCGAAGCTGCGGAATCAATACGATTGGTAGGGGAGCTTTCCCTGTGCGGTGAAGCTGGATCGAAAGGGCCAGTGGAGCGCAGGGAAGTGAGGATGTTGGCATGAGTAACGAAAATGCGGGTGAGAAACCCGCACGCCGAAAGTCCAAGGGTTCCCGTGGCCATGTTAATCAGCCCGGGGTTAGTCGGCCCCTAAGGCGAGGCCGAAAGGCGTAGTCGATGGGAAACAGGCTAATATTCCTGTACTGAAAGTTGCGCGCGATGGAGGGACGCAGTAGGATAGGTCAGCCGGGTGACGGATGTCCCGGTTTAAGGTCGTAGTCGGTCTGCTTAGGTAAATCCGGGCAGGCAACGACGAGAACTGATGACGAGAGGTTCGCCTCACAAAGTGATTGATTCCACACTGCCAAGAAAAGCTTCTAAGTATAGTAACTTTCAACCGTACCCCAAACCGACACAGGTGGACAGGTAGAAAATACCAAGGCGCTTGAGTGATATCACGTTAAGGAACTCTGCAAAATAGCTCCGTATCTTCGGTAGAAGGAGTGCCTCCAGTATGTAAATGGGCTTGCCCCAAGAGCAGACAGAGGCCGCAGTGAAAGGGCCCAGGCGACTGTTTAGCAAAAACATAGCACTCTGCTAAATCGCAAGATGACGTATAGGGTGTGACGCCTGCCCGGTGCCGGAAGGTTAAGAGGAGGAGTCAGCGAAAGCGAAGCTGCGAATCGAAGCCCCGGTAAACGGCGGCCGTAACTATAACGGTCCTAAGGTAGCGAAATTCCTTGTCGGGTAAGTTCCGACCTGCACGAATGGCGTAACGATCTGGGCACTGTCTCAACGTGATACTCAGTGAAATTGAAACAGCGGTGAAGATACCGTTAACCCGCAGCAAGACGGAAAGACCCCGTGAACCTTTACTATAGCTTGGCAGTGAATCTCGGATGAGCTTGTGTAGGATAGGTGGTAGACTTTGAAGGACCAACGCTAGTTGGTCTGGAGTCGCCCTTGAAATACCACCCTGGCTTGTCTGGGCTTCTAACCCGGATCCATTAGCTGGATCGGGGACCCTGTCTGGTGGGTAGTTTGACTGGGGCGGTCGCCTCCTAAAGCGTAACGGAGGCGCGCAAAGGTTCCCTCAGAACGATTGGAAACCGTTCGTAGAGCGTAAAGGCATAAGGGAGCCTGACTGCAAGAGAGACATCTCAAGCAGGGACGAAAGTCGGTCTTAGTGATCCGGTGGTCCCGTGTGGAAGGGCCATCGCTCAACGGATAAAAGGTACTCCGGGGATAACAGGCTAATCGCGCCCAAGAGTTCATATCGACGGCGCGGTTTGGCACCTCGATGTCGGCTCATCGCATCCTGGGGCTGAAGCAGGTCCCAAGGGTATGGCTGTTCGCCATTTAAAGCGGTACGCGAGCTGGGTTCAGAACGTCGTGAGACAGTTCGGTCCCTATCTGTTGTGGGCGCAGGAGATTTGAGAGGAGCTGCTCTTAGTACGAGAGGACCGGAGTGGACGAACCTCTAGTGTTCCGGTTGTCGCGCCAGCGGCACCGCCGGGTAGCTACGTTCGGAAGAGATAACCGCTGAAAGCATCTAAGCGGGAAACTCGCCTCAAGAGAGATCTCCCGGGCATTTATGCCCCTTAAGGTCACAGAAAGACGATCTGTTTGATAGGCTGGAAATGGAAGCATGGCAACATGCGTAGTTGACCAGTACTAAGCGACCGTGCGATTTGACTTCCCCCTCCCTTCTTCGTGTCCTCAACCCTCTTCTCTCGTCCAGCGCTTGAGTTTGGTGTCTATAGCCAGGGGGTGACACCTGTTACCATCCCGAACACAGTAGTTAAGACCCTGAACGCCTATGGTACTGCCGAGGTCACTCGGTGGGAGAGTCGGTCGATGCCAAACTCAAATGCTGGATGGGGAAAACAACATCTTCAAGTTTTCAGGCGCGTAGCTCAGTGGGAGAGCACTACCTCGACACGGTAGGGGTCGTCGGTTCAATCCCGACCGCGCCTACCAAATTACCTAATTTTACTGGAGGCGACCATAGGCATTCGTAGATCGAAGGCTCCAAATAAGCAGGATGACTCGATACGAGTCAACGACCAAATCACCGCTCAGCGGATCAGATTGATTGATGGAGAAGGTGGACAGGTTGGAGTGATTACAGTTGCCGATGCCCTAACCAGAGCTCAATCGGATGGACTTGATTTAGTTGAAGTTTCTCCAAAGGCAGATCCGCCTGTCTGCCGCCTGATGGACTACGGAAAGTTCAAATACCAGCAGAGTAAAAGGCAACATGCTGCCAAAGTCCATCAAAAGGTAATACATGTCAAGGAGGTAAAACTCCGACCTAAGATTGAAGATCATGACCTTCAGTTCAAGGTGCGAAACGCTCTTCGCTTCCTTGAAGATGGTGACAAAGTGAAAGTCAATGTTGTTTTCATGGGTCGAGAAATGGCCCATAAAGACTTGGGCTTAGTTCTTATTGAGCGATTTCAAAACATGATTGGTGAGAATGGGATTGTCGAGCAACCTGTCCGGAATGAGGGACGCTCAATGTTCATGATTCTCGCTCCACCTAAGAAGAAGTGATATGGCTGGCTACAAAATGAAGACCCACAAGGGTGGGGCGAAGCGATTTAAGATGACAGGATCGGGAAAGTTCAAACGGAAAAAAGCTTACTTGCGTCATGGCATGCGTAAACGAAGTAATGATGCAAAGCGCAGCCTCCGACAAAAAGGCTATGTTGAGGGCAGCGATCATAAAGCAGTAGTCGCATTGCTCCCATACGCTCAAAGGATCTAATCAATGGCACGAATTAAAAGAGCTGTACACGCTCGCAAGAAAAAGAATGCATATTTTAAAGCTGCTAAAGGTTACCGGGGTGGCCGCAGTCGTCTATGGCGCACTGTGAAAGATGCAGTAGAACGCGCTAGGGAATATTCTTATCGCGATCGTAAGGTTCGTAAGCGTGATTACAGACAACTGTGGATCATGAGGATCAACGCAGCTGTTCGTGAACATGGTTTGAGTTATAGCGTGTTCATGCACAGTCTGAAAAGTGCAGGTATTGGGCTTGATCGAAAATCACTTGCTGATCTCGCCTACGAAAACCCTGCTGAATTTGCAAAACTTATAGAACAGGTACAGCAAAAAGCTGCCGCCTAATTTCATGGGGAGTCATATGACTCCCATCACTCCTCGTCTGCTTCTCCTGCCAATAGTTTTTCCACTTCAATGTGATCAAGCGGGGTCCAAGTACTGGCATTTTTGCTATCAGGATTTCTTTCTAACCTCTCCAATACTTCTTCTAATAACAACTTTGAGTGGTTCACGTCCATAACCTCTTCCATAAATTTGGAGTGAAGAGCTAGCCGCTCAGGATAAACTCCGAGCAGAATTTAAATCCAGTAAGTAATTGAACAACCAAGGAGCTTTCTGAAAGACTCTAACAACCTGGTTGACCAATGATGGACGACGATGCAAAAGCAGAGTGAGATGAGTGAGCCAATAGTACCTTCTCATCAAGGTCGGTAATTGGTTAGCGTAGTCAATCACCAGTTCATCTATGCTTGGCTTCTCTTTCTGCTTTTGCAATATTCGATCTAACAGCAAAGCTTGTTCCATGGCATTGCTGATTCCTTCTCCTGTGATTGCATCCAAATATCCTGCCGCATCTCCCACCAATACCACTTTCCCAGTGCCAGTTCGTTTAACTGTTTGATGAAGCGGACCTATCCCAATCAGTTGATCCTTAGCTTCGCTCGAAAGCAGTTTTGGTCCTAAATTACTGAATACTTGTAATGTTTCTTTTAAAGAAATCGGCTTTTGCCAACTTGATATCAATTCTCGGTGACTTAAAACAGCAATACCAACAGTATTCGGGGATACAGGTGTGACATAGGCCTCCATATCCTTTGACCAGTGCACCTCTACCAAATTGGTCCATGGTGTAATTTGATAATGCTGCCTCAAGCCCCAACGCTTCAGTTTGGAGGGTGGTCTATTCAGTTCAGCCCATCTTCTAATGGGAGAGTGCAATCCGTCTGCAGCGATCAGTAATTTTGGTCTCAGGGTTTGGCCATTAAAGTGAACGATAGGTTGCTCTGCTGAGCCCTCCACTGTAGCAGCAGTGTTTGCAAGAATGCTGATTCCCGGTTCTTGTTCAACGGCCTGGCTTAGTAGTTTTGAAAGTTCAGAGCGTTCAATTCCCCAACCATCACCTTTGCCGAAATAGCCTGATGCACACTCACCGTTTGGAGCAACATATCGTATACCCGCAAACTGATGGTATTCTATTTTGTTGATTAATTCTTGAGGAACCAGGCGCTTTAGCGAATCAACTCCACCTGGCATCAACCCTTCTCCACAGGCTTTGATCACGGGAAAGCTACGCTTCTCAATCACAGTTGTGTCTAGGCCTCTTCTCGAAAATACCAGTGCCGCTGACAGACCTGCCGGCCCCCCACCTATGACAACTATCTCTGTCATCAGATTTTCCCGTTCATTTGCTGGCATACGTTAAGGTTTTGAAAATTAACAAAGAACTTATCGTTTCTAAACATTACTCCCCTAAGTTGTTGGTAATGCAAACTCTTCATGAAGGAGTCATGGCTGATGAAGGGATATTACCAAGCTATTTTTATTTCAGATATTCATCTTGGGACCAAGGGTACACAAGCCAACCAACTCTGTAATTTCTTGAAATACAATGACCGTGATCAACTCTATCTGTTTGGAGACATCATTGATGTCTGGAAACTGAAGCGCAAGGCCTATTGGCCACAGGAACACTCCAACGCGATTCGCTATGTTTTAACAATGGCTAAGTCAGGGACTTAGAAGGCCCATGTCTCAAACTTAAAACCCATTTCTTTTCTGATGAGTCCAGTTAATATTTGAGTTGTGGTTTTTTGGAGTACTCATTGGCAAGTTCCACAATATATGCTTACAAAGCATCTGACAGACTCCTCAAGGAGATATTTTATGAAGCTGATTTTCCAATTATTATTGTCAATTTGTTTACTCATTTTCGTAGTAGAATTTAGTCAGGCAGGACAGATCAAACTTGGTTAGCCACTGCCGAAAGTCACTTTGAACGAACTGGGAAAACTCAATCTGGAGGAAGAACAGATCAGCTATGTTCCTTTTAACAGCAGCGAACTTCGCGGAAAAGTGTTCACAATTTACAATCTGGTGGGGACCCGTTCAGAGGCATCCCTGAATGACTCCTTCATTGATCGACATTTGGAGGAACAGTTTGACTTACTCCCAGGTAAGCCTCTTCAGACATTCAACATCATCAATTTGGACGATGCCCTGTTCAGCACCTCTGGTATCGTGCAGCGCACTGTGGAAGTCCGTAAGCGGAAATATGTGGTGCCGGGCTTTGCACTGGACAAGGAGGGGGTGATTCGCAATGCATGGGGATTAGCTCCAGAGAGCTGCGTAGTGATAATCCTCAATAGATCTGGGAAAGTGGTTTTTTCAGGGATGGACAGCTAACCCAAGTAGAAATTGATCGTGCTATTCAGTTGATCAAACAAAACCTCTAGCTGACTTTTCTCGAACAGAAATCTCATTCGGGGCTAACACTCATCGGGCAATCTGTCACAAATAATTTTTTGCCGTTGATGAGGAACAAGGATGGTTCATAGGCTAATGCAAACCAACTGAGATCCTTTCCAAGCTACTCAACAGACTGGCTCTCGAGCTAGAAATGCTGACCGGAATAAGTCGCTTGAATCATGAATATGAGCAACTGCCAGTTGATCTGACATCTGCTAGTTACTGGGTAATCTGTGTACACCCCTCCTCTTCTTTTTCACTCCTTCCGCTCTAGAATTGTCAACAATTCGATGTGTGGGGTGGCTGGAAAAAAATTGAATGCCTGCTGCCACTTTAGCTCATAGCAGTCCTGAAGGCCTTTGAGATCCCGAGCACAAGTGCTTACATTGCAGGAGAGATAGATCAGTCTCTTGGGCTTCACCTTGAGGAGTTGTTGACGGACTTGATTGGCAATTCCAGCCCGTGGCGGATTGAGTAGAACAGTTTGCTGTCCACCAATTTGTTTCAAGGCTTGTTGTACTTTTGAGGGAGTGACCTGAAAGTGAGGAATTTCTTTGGTGTTCCTCTGAGCAAAATGGGTTGCGTCAGGGTTTTCTTCAACAATCACACAGCTTTGTATCTGCTCGGCATGGGGCAAACTGAGGGTTCCCACCCCACCATATAGATCTAAGACCTCTTCTCCCTTGATCCATTCACCGACTACCGGCACAAGTAATTCCAGGCAGAATGGATTGATTTGAAAGAAACCCAGCCCTCCAAAATAGATTCTGGTATTCGCAACAGATTCGAACAACTCACTTTGAGATAGTGCTTCTTTTGGGAAGCTCTCAGAATAAGCAATGAACTGAAAATCCAGTTTCGGCCAGTGGCGCTGGTGAGCTGTTAAACGTTGCTTGGCAGCTGCATTCAATTGGAGTAAAGCAACAACTTGCCCTGCTCGATTCCCTCGTAAAACCAAGCGGCCCGTCTCCTTTGGTCGGAGTTGAGCGTCGTCAAGCAGGAGGATCAATTCCTGAGATGCCCGTTGCAGGGCGGGTAGCCCGAGTTGGCAAGTTTCTACAGGAATTGGATTTTGAGTCGTGGGCTCATGCAGTGCCAAGTGCAGTCGGTTCTTCACTTGGGTAAAATGGAACTCTAACCGATTGCGGTAACCTAAGCGCGGTCCTTCCTCACTCACCTGCAAATCGTTCTGACAGAGCACCGTTTGACGTTGAAGGGTATCGAGGACAATCTGACGTTTCCAGTATGCTTCTAATTCTGCAGCAA
>Ga0160422_10001440_pt1 | contig 14871 bp, 8 predicted proteins | sample Fk160mmetaG_FD_108192 | JGI IMG/M metagenome (GOLD analysis project Ga0160422, IMG submission 108192) | Marine microbial communities from the Central Pacific Ocean - Fk160115 60m metaG | ecosystem: Environmental > Aquatic > Marine > Oceanic > Photic zone | place: The Central Pacific Ocean...
AGTAAAATTGTAGACGTCTCCCCTCTTGTCCGTGCTGCTTACGTCTTGGGCATGGGCATGGTAGTGGTAACCATAGTCATCATGGTCATGCCCACCATACTCATCGAGCGCAACCGAATAGCCATCCATGCTGGAGTAGGCGCTTTCGTGTTTTCCGTAAATGGCAATGCCATCCAAACCGAAACCAATCAAAGGAGGATGTTGTTTTCCAACATAGTCCTCGATATTGTAGAGGTTAATGCCATTACCATTGAAGGAGTGTCCGTCCCCGTGAAAATGTAGAGTCATCCCTTGGCCCACGTGTACCCCGGTAGAAGTGATCTCTCCATTCATCGGCGTAAAGTAGAGGGTGTTGTTGTAGGACGGGTAAATTTTAACTCCGTCCAGTGTAATCCCGGAAACGGAATATGAAGCGTAATTATAAACGTCGTATAAGGAAGTGTCGATTCCAGCGGCTTGAGCCAAGTTGTTGTAGGAAGACATATCGTTATCCAATAAAGTAGTGATCAAACCGTAGTCCTTCATCGGAATCCGGTAGAGTCCGTTGGTCAGGAAAGCATTTCGAGTGATGGTAGAGGTTTCGTAAGTACCCGATCCGTCTCCCGGAGGTCGGGCCACGTCGATCAGAAAGTTCGGCCCTCCAGTTCCGTTGCGGGTGCCCACAACCATAAAGGGGTGGTAGGCTCCATCTTCATCCTGCGCATTGGTGAAGTAAACGAAGGGAACGGTGGATTCTCCCAACTCCGCGTTGACCTCATCAATTGCTCCAAAAGTATGCGAGAGCATGTTGGCCCGAGCGGTGAGGTAGAGTTGCTTGGGGTAGCGCAGGGACTCTCCGGCATTGGCCAGGGCAGCCTCAATCTGGTCGAGGTAAGCGGAGGCCACGGAAGTAGCATCCGCTGAAGTTCCGAATTGCGCCCGGTAACTGGAATCAATGTTATCACCCGCAGTGCCGTCCCGAAGGCTGTTCAGAGAGCTGTTGGCGATGGAGGTCACCTCGACCACTCCGTCCTTGGTCGGCCAGGCTGCAAAGGCGTTGGTTTGCCAAGCGTTGCCCGTTGGGTTGAAGTCTTCGCCGGGGTTGTTGGCCACGTCGATCAAATCAAGCGAACTGGCAAGCATGATATTGGTCGCATCGGATTGCGTGGTGACCAGCTCCACTCCACTGGCCCCAAACTTCAACCACTGGCTCGAAGACCAGGAAGCGTCTTGCTCCAAAGCACCCGTACTCGAATTCAGGATATAACGTTTGCTGGCTTGGGCCACTGCATAGGAAGAGGTTCCGGAAAAACTGAAGGCGAGGTAACCGGTGTCGGTGAATTCAGCAAGATCAACCGCTTTGATTCGGCTTATTTGAAGGGGGCTCGCAGTACTGGAACCGTTGCTCGAGTTGCTATCGATTCCGTAGTAAATCATTAGCTCCGGCCGCAAGGTGTATTCGTTGGTTAGGGCATCCGTGGATAGGGTCTCGATGCTTACGTCCTGCATCTGGAACATGGAACGAAGAACTTTTCCGTAGGTGGCGGATGAGTCGGTCAGCGCGCTTACGCTGACTACTTCCAAACCATCCATGGTTCCACTCGTGACGGACAGGCAGTACTGCTGGGTATCGGCGTCAAGGATGACCACGTGAGCCCGGTTCTCGATGGATGAGATCGCTTGCGGGGCCCAACTCTTTGAAAAGGAACGGTCGAGAATTTGTACGAAGGGAGCGGGCCCATAGAAATCAGCAGCACCTAACGGTATACCGAAAAACAGAGACGGTAGCGATAAGAGAAGCTTGGAAATTTTTTTTATCATTAAGTTTTGGTTTTAACTTAACGAAACCAAAAAATGCCATAAGTCAACACGCCCAGTGGTTTCGCAGGAATTCCCAAACGAAGCAGGCCCTCTCGAGAATTTCCGTTACGAAGAACTTATCTTCCGACCCGTGGTTGCCCAGAGCGTCTGCGGCGACGATTGCTTCCTCCGCCCTCCGAACGGTTCCTTCCTTTGGGGTTGAAACCCTGCCCACGCTTGGACCGGTCGGTGACAGGGGAAACTTCGGCGCTTACGGAGAAGCCTCTTGGACGAACTCTGGGAATTGTTTTCCTGATCATTCGCTCCAAGGTTCGCAAAGCCCCGTGATCTTCGGATGTGATGAAGCTGATCGCATGACCCACCGCCTGAGCCCGGCCGGTCCGTCCGATGCGATGGACGTAATCCTCGGCGTGCGGAGGGAAATCAAAATTGATGACGTGAGTGATGCCTTCAACGTCAATGCCCCGGGCGGCAATATCCGTTGCCACAAGCACGCGGGTCTTTCCATCCTTAAAATCCTGCAGGGCGCGGGCTCTTTGGTTTTGGCTGCGGTTGGAGTGAATCGCACCGGAGGGAATCTGCGAACGGGCCAATTGCTTGGCTACCCGGTCCGCTCCGTACTTGGTCCGGGTGAAGACCAGCACGGAGTACAAATCGTTGTTCTGAAGAAGGTGCTTGAGGAGATGAATCTTCTTGGGCTTGGGAACTTCGTGAATGATTTGTTCAACGGTGTCCGCCGGATTCGAACGCCTTCCGATCTCCACCTTTCTCGGCTTGAACTGAAACTCCTTGGTGAGCTTTTCGATCGGGCGGGAAAGAGTCGCCGAGAAAAGCAGGGTTTGCCGGCCTTTCTTGGGCAAATCCTTGACGATCCGGCGGATGTTGGGGAGGAAGCCCATGTCCAGCATTCTGTCAGCTTCATCTAGCACCAGATATTCAAGACCCGAAAAATCGGCGCATCCCTGGTCCATCAAGTCCATCAGGCGACCGGGAGTAGCTATCACCAATTCGTACCCATTGCGCAGAGCCTGTTTTTGCGGACCCTCCCCGACCCCGCCGTAGACGGTGGCGACCTTCAAGGGAAGATGCTTGGCGTAGGCTTTGACGTTATCGTGAATTTGAACCACCAATTCGCGGGTGGGAGAGATCACCAAGGCCCGGGTTTGGCGACGTCGCCCTCCTTCGCGGTTGAGACGCTCGAGGGTTTGCAGCATGGGCAAAGTGAATGCGGCGGTCTTCCCGGTGCCGGTTTGAGCAATCCCCGTCAAATCATGCCCTTCCAGGATCTGGGGAATGGCTTCTTTTTGAATGGGAGTGGGTTCGGTGTATCCGGACTCCTCGATGGATTGCAAAAGTTTGGGCCCGAGGCCAAGTGTTTCAAAAGACATTTTCGTATCCTATTGATTAACGAGGGGATGGCGAACTTATTCACAAATAATTAACGTCTTCCACACAAGAAGTTCGCAAGATGAAACAGAATAATCCCTTGAACTTTTAGGATCCTGCGGAATTTACACAAAGGTATTCATGAACTGAGCTGACACGTTGGGATTGCCGCCCCTTAGTTCTGAAAGCTTCAAACGAGGGTTCTTGTAATTGTACGTTTTTTGCCTACTTGCATCCGTTGGCACGAGAATTGCAAACTGATGCTCATTGAAAATATATCAACGCGCAAGGATTTAGTTTTTCAAACTTCCCTGCGCTAATTACTCACCAAAACGCTAGTCAAGTCATGAAATCCTACCGCATACTATCCACCCTGTTGCTTGCTCTTCTCACATTTTATCTTTTTTCATGTGGAGGTGCGGATACCGAAACCGCAGAACCCGAAGAGACTCCCGAGGTCGAAGTTGCAGAATCTGCGCCTGCCCCGGAACCAGAGCCTGAACCCACTCCGGAACTCGAACCCACTCCGGAACTCGAACCCACTCCGGAACCCGAACCGGAATCACCCGTCCTTAAAATCGCCTACAGCGATTGGCCCGGATGGGTGGCATGGGAAATCGCCATTCAAAAGAAGTGGTTCGAGGAAGAAGGCGTTGAAGTGGAATTTCTTTGGTTCGACTACGTGGCTTCCATGGACGCCTACGTCGCCGGTCAAGTGGACGCTGTGTGCATGACCAATGGGGACGCTTTGGTCACAGGCGCAACTGGCAAGCCATCGGTGGGTATCATTGTAAATGATTATTCAAACGGTAATGACATGGTGGTGGCCAAACCGGGAATCGAATCGGTCTCAGACCTCAAGGGCAAATCCGTCGGTGTCGAAGAAGGTTTCGTCTGCCACCTTCTCTTGCTCAAGGCTTTGGAGGAAAACGGAATGTCCGCGGAAGACGTCACCATCGTAAACACACCAACGGACGAAACCCCTCAGGTGTTGGCCTCCGGCGACGTGGACGCAATCGCCGCTTGGCAGCCCAATTCCGGGCAAGCCTTGAAGAGTCTGCCGGGATCAAAACCCATCTTTACCTCCGCGGATGCTCCGGGAATCATCTACGATCTGCTTTGCGTATCCTCGGAAAGTTTGGAAGCCAATAAGGACGAATGGGCGAAAGTGGTGAAGGTCTGGTACAAAATCGTCGATTATCTCGCCGATGAAGCGAACATGGACGACGCCTTGAAAATTCTCTCTGCGCGGGTTTCCTTGGAACCTGCGGAGTATGAGCCTTTTTTCAAGGGTACAAAAATTCTGACCTTGGAGGAAGCGCTTACCTTTTGGTCTGAAGGCGAAGGCCTTGACTCAGTTTACGGATCCACCGAAATCGTGGATGATTTCAACGTAAAATTCGAGGTCTACGAAGAACCCTTGGATACCGGAAAGTACCTTGATCCATCCCTGACCAAAGCGTACGCGGAATCGGTTAAGTAAGTTGCAGACGAGCCTCAGAGGCTCTCGTATCGAGCGGATCGTCTTAACGGGCAATTCGTGCTCATCCTTGCTTTGCTGATGTTTATGGAAAAGAAAAAAAGCCCAAATCCATGGTTTGGCATAAGGTCGGATTTGAGTCCTCGAAGGCAAACGTTTCTTACCCTAGCCTCCTTTTGCCTGCCTCTTCTTTTATGGATTTCAGTCAGTTACCTTCCTTTCATTTGGCACCCAGACGTTAAGTTGCAAATATCGGCCGATCGCGTTGGCGTAACCACGGTTTTCATTGCGGGCGATCGGGTAAGCAAAGAGTATTTTCCCACTTTCGCACAGGCGGTTCGAAGTGAGAACATGGAAACACGCAAGGCTCGCAAACTGGATCAAGCCAAGAGCGGTTCGAAGAGGGATAACCTCAAGAAGCTTCGTCACATGGCCCCCTTGGCGATTGCCAACGGTTGGCTTGAAAGCGACGAGCGACAGGATGACGAAAAGATTTTCGAAATTTGGAAGGGGTTGGCCGAGGGAACACTGATTTCGTCCGCCGTCGTCCTGTCCGAGGAAAACCTCGCCGTCGTCCAAGATAATTGGCAAACCTTATCCGCCGCATCCTCGAAATATGATCCGAAGCGCTTTCCCACGGAAGCTTTGTTGAAGTTGATTCCTCAAGGGATTCCCTCAAACCCAGTGTACCTCCCCGCACCGCACGAAGTCCTTGGCGCAGGTTGGCGCGATTTCACGACCGAACCAGAAAACAACATGCCTACGATGTGGAAAAGATACAGGCACTCCCTAAGTGTGGTATTTTGGGGCTTCGCCTATTCCTGCCTCTTGGGCATCCCATTGGCGATTTTGTGCGGATCCTTTGATTTCTTTTCCAAACTCCATGAGCCTTTCGTAGATTTTTTCCGCTATATGCCAGCGCCGACCTTCAGCGTACTCTTCGTGGCTTTTTTGGGTACTGCGGATGCGCCTAAGATCATGTTGGTCTTCGTCGGAACCTTCTTTCAACTGGTTCTGGTGGTCGCCAACACCACCCGCATGCTCGAAAAGTCCCTCCTGGAAGCGGCCCAAACCCTCGGAGCCAATCGAAGGCAGCTGCTGGGACGAGTGATTATTCCAGGAGTTCTTCCCAAGCTTTACAATGATTTGCGAATCCTGTTGGGTTGGGCCTGGACATGGCTCGTCATTGCCGAACTCATCGGTGAGAAGACGGGATTGACCGGTTTCATAGACACCCAAGGAACCCGATACAATTTCGACCGCGTCTTCCCCATCATCATCCTCATCGGCCTGACCGGTTTTTTTACGGATCGACTTCTCCTTGCGCTTCGCAACCCCCTCTTCCCATGGACGGAAGAGGCGCGTAATTCACCAAAGGGGGTTCTTGCCAAAATCTTCCAATGGTTTGGGGACCCTTCAACCTATCTCGGTCAACCCAAATCATGAGCTACTCGGTCCAACTACCCTCTTATCTGGAGCAAGGCCCGGCGGTCTCGAAACGCTTCCGCGAACTTCAGGAACGTCCGGTGAAACTCAGGGCAGAGAGCTTGAGCAAAACCTTCGAGACCGCGAAGGGAAAAGTTCGAGCCTTGCGCGAGTTGAGCTTTGACGTTCACCGGCGTGAATTCATAACCGTAATCGGTCCGTCCGGCTGCGGAAAAACCACACTCATACGGATTCTCGCCGGGCTTGACTTCCCAACTTCCGGGAAAGTTCTGCTCGAGGGCAAAAAAGTGCATGGTCCAAGCGCCGATCAGGGTATGGTCTTCCAGGATTACACCTTGTTTCCCTGGCTCACGGTAAAAAAGAACGTGATGTTCGGTATGGAAGTCAAAGGCGTCGGGCGGCTCAAAGCGGAGGCGGAAGCAAGGGAATGGTTGGAAATGGTAGGCCTTTCGAAATTCGCAGAGGTCTACCCCAGCCAACTTTCCGGGGGGATGAAACAAAGGGTCGCCATTGCCCGTTCCTTGGCCAACCGTCCGGAGATTCTCCTCCTCGACGAACCCTTTGGCGCTTTGGACGCTCAAACTCGTTCTTCGATGCAGGCCTACCTACTGAAGATTTGGCGGAACGTTGACGTGACCATCTTCTTCGTGACGCATGACTTGGACGAAGCCGTGTATTTGTCCGATCGCATCTTGGTCCTGCGGGCGAACCCGGGGGAAATTGACGAACTGATCGAGGTTCCCGTTCCCCGACCGAGGAGTCCGCAACAGTTTCTATCTCCCGAGTTCCTCGCCACCAAGAAGCGACTGGAGGAATTGATTCATCCACCGGGTCACAACCAAAACGAAACCATGCCGATGATTCGCTTGACTGAAGTGGGCGATGAAGTGGAATGAATGCAATGAAACCTAGACTGGGAAATCGATGAGCGCTTCCTCTTCAAACGAACTTCTTTATGAGGTTCAACTTAGCGGAGCGGGCATGTGGTCAAAGATCATAGGCAGGGGGAAAACTCTTCGACTCGAAGATATCGAGGGGGGAGCCAACGTCGGGATGCTGCTTTACAACGGGCATGAAAGACTTGAACGCTACAATATGCCGGATACGCTCAAGGGCCAACAAATCTTCTATCTGCGCTCGCCCTATTGCCTACACTCCGACATGGGTCGGCTTCTATGCTCGATCACCGCTGACTCTTGCGGATGGCACGACACCGTATGCGGCTTTTCCGATGCCGAGCAAGTGGAGAAGAAATTCGGAACCAAATCCTATCAGGAAGCCGGGAATCACTTCCACCGCAACGGACGAGACTGCTTCCTTACCGAATTGGGAAAGTGGGGGCTGGGCGAAAGGGATCTGATGCCCAACCTGAACTGGTTCAGCAAGGTTGTCAGCGACTCCGAAGGCAACCTGAGCTTCGTGCCCAACAATAGCCAAGCCGGAGACTATGTGGAACTGCGAATGGAAACCGACGCTTTGGTGATTCTGAACACTTGCAGTCACCCCATGGACCCCGACGGGACTTACCAAAGCCATCCGGTAAAGCTGAGCGTCTTTTCGGGAGTTCCTCCGGGACCGGAAGATCCATCCCTCCGGATATGCCCGGAAAACCAGCGTGCTTTCCGCAATACCGACGATTACCACAAGTTACGTTTTGAAGGATGACCGAAAAGCAGGAAAGCGAATTGGATCCATTGGCCGCAGGCTACACTCGAATCATTGACGCGGGAGATCATTGGATGCGGCGCCTGGAAAAAGGGCAAGTTTTCAGAATCCTCGATCTTGAAGGGAATCAGGCAGTCGACACTCTTTTCTACAACGCAAATGATCCGACTGATCGTTACAGCGCCTGCGACACCATTCAAGGACAGGGGAAACTCTACCTCACCACGGGATCCAAGTTACTCTCCAATCGCAAGACCCACCTGCTCACAATCGTTGCAGACACTTGTGGGCGTCATGACACCTTGGGTGGAGCCTGTTCCCGGGAAAGCAACACCATGCGCTATTCTCTCGACAAGGAACATTTCCACGCTTGCAGGGACAGTTTTCTGCGTGGTCTGCAGGATTGGAGCCCCGACTTGGGAAAGCGGGATTTGCCTTGCAACGTCAATTTCTTCATGAACGTTCCTGTCACTCCCGAAGGCGGACTGACCTTTGAGGATGGCATTTCGGCCCCCGGTCGTTACGTTGAAATGCAAGTGGAAACAGACCTGCTTTGCCTGATCTCCAATTGTCCGCAAATCAACAACCCCTGCAACGCCTACAACCCGACCCCCGTTCAGGTATTCATTTGGTAGAACGATGGCGTCCTTCAAGAGAATCCTCATTGCAAACCGTGGAGAAATTGCCGTTCGAATCATCCGCACCGCGCAAAAAATGGGGCTGGAAACGATTGCAGTTTATTCGGAAGCGGATCGTGGGGCTCCGCATGTCCGCATGGCGGATTATGCCGGATACCTTGGAGAATCCACCGTTGAACAGAGTTATCTGAATGCGGAAGAAATCCTTCGATGGGCCCAGGATTTTCAAGCTGAAGCTATTCACCCAGGCTATGGTTTGCTGAGCGAGGATCCTTCCTTTGCCGAGTCGTGCAAAGCTCAAAATTTGGTTTTCATTGGTCCAACCGCCGAACATCTCCGAGACTTTGGTTTGAAACACCGAGCTCGAACACTTGCCGAACAATCCGGAGCCCCTCTCCCTCCCGGATCGGGATTGATCGAAGACTCCAGCCAGGCACTCAGGGAAGCCGAAGAAACGGGGTACCCCGTGATGCTCAAAAGTACGGCTGGGGGGGGTGGCATCGGCATGGCTCTCTGCTCGACGAACGACGAGCTCCTTGAAGCAATCGAACGGGTCAGGAGACTCGCCGAATCCAACTTCGGGAACGCCGGAGTTTTTTTGGAAAAATGTTTCTTGCGGGCTCGGCATCTCGAAGTGCAAATCTTTGGTGATGGACAAGGAGCCGCCCGGTCTCTGGGTGTGCGGGACTGTTCGTCGCAAAGACGAAACCAAAAGGTGATCGAGGAAACGCCACCCATTGGGGTTTCTTCAAAAACCCTCAAAAACCTCGAAGAGTGTGCGGTTAAGCTTGCGGAAAGCGTTGGCTACCTCTCAGCGGGTACGGTGGAGTTTCTCTATGACGAAGATCAGGAGGATTTCTTTTTTCTCGAGGTGAATACCCGCCTGCAAGTGGAGCATGGAGTCACCGAAATGGTTTGTGGGATCGATTTGGTGGAATGGATGATCCGCTTGGCCGCAGGAGACCGCACTATGTTTTCGGGCACTGCAAATCCCATTCAAGGACATGCCGCCCAGGCTCGGATTTACGCCGAAAACCCGGCTAGGAACTTCGAACCCTGCACGGGAACTATAACCAAGATCCGTTTGCCCAACCATGCCCGTTGGGATGGTTGGATTGAGGAGGGAGCGGAAGTGAGCCCCTTTTATGATCCTTTGTTGGGAAAGGTGTTGGTTCATGGGAAGGACCGAAAGGATGCGGGGCAAAAGCTAAGGCAAGCCTTGGCTGGAACCGAAATTCACGGGATCCGCACTAACCTCGAGTACCTCGAACAATGGGTAGGCGAAGTATGGTCGGAGGACATGCCCGTTCATACCCGCAGTTTGGAAAACTTCTCTTACAGGACAGAGACCATCGAGGTGCTTAGAGGCGGGACCCAAACGACCATTCAGGATTATCCCGGACGACTGGGCTTTTGGGAAGTTGGGGTTCCCCCTTCCGGCCCGATGGACGGTTTGTCCTTTCGACTTGCCAACCGAATCGTCGGCAACCGGGAGGATGCTGCAGGCCTTGAAATCACCGCCTACGGACCCAAGCTCAAATTCAACCGGTCCAGCAAGCTCGCAATCTGCGGAGCTTCCGGGGAGTTCCTACTCAACGGCCACCCCGTCCCCCATGGAAAAGCCTTTAAGGTGGCCGAAGGGGACGAACTCGATTTGGGACGGATCCGCTCGAATGGGTTGAGAGCTTATCTTGCAATATCCGGCGGATTCGAAATACCAGACTATTTGGGAAGCAAATCGACTTTCACCTTGGGGAAGTTCGGCGGACATTGCGGCCGGCCCTTGCGCACCGGGGACCACCTTGTCCCGGAGAAGAATTCTCCAACCGAGAAACCCTTGGCCCTCGAACTCGATGGCCTTCCCGACATTTCCAACAATTGGACTCTCAGGACTCTATACGGGCCTCACGGGGCACCCGATTTCTTCACTTCTTCCTACATGCGGATTTTTTTTACGGAGGAATGGGAAGTCCATTACAATTCCGACCGAACCGGGATTAGGCTTCTTGGACCGAAACCGGAGTGGGCCCGGACGGATGGCGGGGAAGCCGGACTCCACCCCTCCAACCTCCACGACAACCCCTATGCGGTGGGTGCGGTCGATTTTACTGGAGACATGCCGGTGATTCTAGGACCCGATGGCCCAAGCCTCGGAGGCTTTGTCTGCCCTACGACGGTTGCCTCAGCGGATCTTTGGAAGCTCGGTCAGCTCAAGCCGGGTGATAAGATTCGCTTTGAATTGATCAATCACCAAGAATCCATGGAAGCCCTGGCTGCCCAAGATGAATGGCTGATCCGCGGACAGAAGCCTCCACCGTCCCCCTCGAACTTCAAGGTAAATTTCTCGGCAATGGAGTGCATTCTCAAAACGGGAGAAAACCGTGGAGACTCCTGGGTCATCCGCCAATCCGGTGATCAAAACCTATTGATCGAATTGGGCGATCCAGTCTTGGACTTGCGTCTACGATTCAAAATTCACCTTCTTCACCAACGGATGCGTGAAGAACGGATTTCAGGGATCATCGATCTGACCCCCGGAATCCGCACCCTGCAGGTTCACTATCGACCCGAAGCGGAAGCACGGGAAAGAATCTTGGATTGGATTATCTCTCAACTCAACCGTCTGGAAGTGGGAAAACAAAAAACGGTCCCTTCGAGAATCGTTTGGCTTCCCCTGTCCTGGGACGATCCGAGCACCCGTTTGGCAACGGAAAAATATCAGCAATCCGTCCGGCCGGACGCTCCCTGGTGTCCCGATAACATAGAATTTATTCGCAGGGTCAACGGATTGCCGAATCTCGACGAAGTGAAGACCATTGCCTACGGTGCGAACTATGTGGTGCTTGGTCTCGGCGACGTGTATCTGGGAGCTCCCGTAGCGACTCCACTGGACCCTCGCCATCGCCTTGTCACCACCAAGTACAACCCGGCCCGCACTTGGACTCCGGAAAACGCCGTGGGCATTGGTGGCGCCTACCTTTGCGTTTATGGCATGGAAGGTCCCGGAGGCTATCAATTGATGGGAAGAACCCTGCAAATGTGGAACCGTTATGGAAAGACGGATGCCTTCGCCGAGGGTAAACCCTGGCTGCTTCGCTTCTTTGATCAAATTCGGTTCTATCCGGTTTCTCCAGAGGAAATGGAGGAAATCCGAAGGGATTTCCCCTTGGGCAGGTACGCGTTAAGAACCGAAGAGACGATCTTCGACTTGGAAGATTACGAGCAATTTCTGGAGGATCACTCCGCTTCCATCGCGGAATTCAAAACCATCCAGAGCCAAGCATTCGAAGAGGAGCGGTCAAGGTGGGAGGCAAGTGAGGTGGAAACGCCGGATGAGCCACAGGATTACCATCCCATCCATGCGGATGAACTCCCCGCGGGCACTCTTGGCGTCGAAAGCATGGTCTCGGGAAATCTCTGGAAATGGAGGGTCAGTGAAGGAGAACAAGTGAAAAGCGGACAATGCCTTGCCATCATCGAATCGATGAAAATGGAAATCTCTCTCGAAAGTCCGAATGAAGGCTCGGTTCATTCCCTGCTCAAATCCGAAGGCCAACGCGTCAGCCCTGGAGAAAATCTCCTGCTGATCGCACCCATATCCTGAACCATGAAGGCGCTGAGCGTTCAAAGACTGAGGGAACAGTACAAGGATGGAACGCTGACCCCAACCGAATTGGTGGAAGGACTATGGTCAAAACTCGAGAAGGAGGACTCGGCAATTTGGATTCATCGCATAGCGAGGGAATCTCTTCTCCAAAGGGCAAGTGATTTGGAAAATTCTTCACCCCAGGACCTTCCGCTCTTTGGCATCCCTTTTGCCGTAAAGGATAACATTGACGTAGCGGGTTATCCGACTTCCGCAGGATGTCCCGATTTCACTTACCAAGCCGAAGAAAACGCTTGGGTCGTGAAACTTTTGCTGGAGGCCGGAGGCTTGCTCATTGGGAAGACCAACATGGATCAGTTTGCCACAGGCCTGGTGGGAACCCGCTCCCCGTACGGAGTTCCGCCAAACGCCTTTGATCCAAAATTCATACCTGGGGGATCGAGCTCAGGCTCTGCGGTTGCCCTGGCCAAGGGCTTGGTTTCCTTTTCCTTGGGTACGGATACTGCAGGTTCGGGGAGGGTACCCGCATCGTTTCAAAATTTGCTTGGTTTCAAACCTACGCGCGGAAGGCTGAGTTGCCGAGGTATCGTGCCTGCCTGTCGGAGCTTGGACTGCGTATCCGTCTTTGGGTTGCAAACCAGTGATCTTGTGATCATCGAAAAGGTTCTCTCAGTTCACGACTCAAGGGACCCGTTCTCTCGGAAAATGCCTGGCCTTGGATCTCGAAAGCTTAGGGAAGTTCCCCGAGTAGCAATCTTACCGCCCGAACAACTTGAATTCTTCGGCGATGCTTTGGCGCAGGATGCCTACAATGAAAGTATCGAGGTTCTCAGCCGAGCCGGTTTGAATCTGGAAATTCTTGACATGAGCCCGTTTTTGGAAGCTGCCGAGCTCCTCTATGAGGGGCCTTGGGTTGCGGAAAGGCATTTGGCCACTCACCCGCTGATCGAACAATCTCCGGAGTCTTTTCAGCCAGAAACTTTGGCGGTGATTCGGGAAGGAAAAAAACCTTCGGCTCTGGATGCTTTCAACGCGCAATACCGGTTGGCCGAGTATCGCCGCCAAACCGACTCGGTTTGGCAAAAATTTGATTTTTTGGCTCTCCCAACGACCGGGACCATCTATACCCGGAAGGACGTTGCCAAAGACCCCATTCGCCTGAACTCCAATCTCGGGCGTTATACCAACTTCATGAACCTGCTCGATCTTTGCGGTTGCGCGGTCCCTACCGCTTTCAGGGCAGATGGCTTGCCTTCGGGCCTGACTCTTATGGCTCCCGCCTTTCAAGATCAAGCTGTTCTGGAATGGGCCGGTAGGGTTCATCACACTGCCAAAACGGGAGCCGGGTTGGATCGAGGCTTCGACCCGGAATCGTTCACTCCTTCGAATGGAGCGGATTCACTCATCGAACTCTTCGTCTGTGGAGCTCACATGAACGGTTTGTCCCTGAATCACCAGCTCACCGATCTGGGTTCCGAATTTGCCCGAACGACCCGTACGGCCCCCGCCTATCGGATGTATCTCCTACCCTCTTCGGGAATCTTGCCCGAACGCCCGGGTTTGGTTCGATGCGGGGAAATGACTCAACCAGTCAGAGGAGAGATTTGGCGCATGCCCTCTGAAAACTTCGGAGCTTTCATGACCAAGGTTTCCTATCCTCTGGGTATCTCTCAATTGCTCCTTGAGGATGGATCTTTGGTTTATGGGTTCTGCTGTGACCCAAGCGGCACTGAAGGATGCGAAGAATTAACGCATCATGGGGGATGGCGCGCTTATTTGGAAAATACAAAGGAGGTGAACGAATTGTGAAAAAGAGTCTTCTTAACTTTTGGTCTTGCTTTTTTTGCTCGTCAAGTTCTTGAGTTGAAAGCGATCCATGAGACACACAACAACGGTGTGAGGAAGCGTTAGGATTGAAATGCCAAGCATGGCTTTCCCCAACCAATCCAACTCGATACCACGAAAAGAAAGGTTGAGGGCTAGAAGAAACCACAAACCGAGTAACGCCAATAGAGTCATAAGGCCCGTAATTTGAATCCATCGAAGCTTGAGCCTCAGGTAGGCCCCCTCGAGCATGCTTCGTTTCCCAGACTCGTCCATCCAAAGAATCCGAAGCCCATGGCGTAAACTGTGCCAAAGCCCGAAGTAGGTACCAAGCGCCCATAAGGTCGGCACAAAGAGAAACCAAGCAAGCAAAAAGAGGGCTTCAAAGGCATCCAAGCAGAGTGCCTTTCCCTCCCCATCTTTTAGTTGAGGAAGGGACAAACAGATTTGCAGGACGGTCGGAAGAAGAGGCGCGAGCAGAAAGAAAAGTGGGTTTTGTGAAATCCAAGACAGATCATAGTCGACCTGCCCGCCTTGCCTGATCATAGCCTCCAAGAACTCCCGGTAGGTTTCATTGCCAAAATATCCGGGTAATAAAATGGGAATGCCTCCCCGCGAAAGAATGTGCAGAACTTTGAGAAGCGCGGATCGCTCGAGATAACCGGCACGGTGTAATTTAACAGTTAGGTAGCGGTCACCCTGCCCCCAGTGAAAGATCGTAATACACAGGAAGAATAGAGCGGAAGGAAGGGGCTGAACATGCCAACAAGCGAGGTATAGTAAAGAAAGAATCGGGTAAAGCAAGAGCGTGCCTATTTTGAAATTCCAGGAACTGTCCCGGACCATTCCCCAGATGAGAAGATGATCCGCACCCCCATGAGGCATGCCGAAGACAAAGAGGCTCAGATAGAGGGGCAGGAGTTGGTAGGCCAACGGCCAATGCGAACTCAAGTAACCCAAGACGCTCATAGGGATCAGCAAGGCCAGAGTAAGTTTGGTTAAACCAAGGGAGTAGGACTTGGGCA
>Ga0160422_10001441_pt1 | contig 14870 bp, 10 predicted proteins | sample Fk160mmetaG_FD_108192 | JGI IMG/M metagenome (GOLD analysis project Ga0160422, IMG submission 108192) | Marine microbial communities from the Central Pacific Ocean - Fk160115 60m metaG | ecosystem: Environmental > Aquatic > Marine > Oceanic > Photic zone | place: The Central Pacific Ocean...
CTGGAATGTGGAGTGGGGCAATCTCTTGGATGAGCGAGAACCCGCGGGCCGATTGCTGGCGGCTCTTGCTCCGGACGCCATTTTGCTCCAAGAGATGATGACTGAACAAGACGAAGATGAGATCGTCGCCATGCTGGAAGAAGCCATGCCGATCGCCGGTGGGTGGAAAGTACAGGTTGGAAAGGCGGGTGGACGCATCCGGTGTGCAGTGGCCATCCGAGGCGACCGGGCCGCCTCCATCCCTGGATTGTCCGCAGTGGCCACCAACCGATCAGCAGCTGCGGCCATTCGCACCGACTCTGGTCCGGTCGTGTTGATCGCAACCCACTTGAAGTGCTGTGGTCGGGACGGATCCAAGGAAGACACCAAGCGAATTGCTGAGGCCGAAGAATTGCGTGATGCCATTGTCAAACGTCTTGGGAAATCCCAGCGGGTGGTCTTGGCGGGCGATCTGAATCTCGTAGGAAGCCAAATCCCGCTTCAGCGCCTCGAAGAATCTGGCCTGATCACAGTTGACATGCGACAACCTGATGGATCAACCACGGCGACTTGGGACAACGAGTCGAGCACTTTTTTGCCTGGCCGATTGGATTATGTCCTGCACAGTCATCAACTGAATCCGAAGATGTCCGTGGTCTTCGACACCCAAGACGTCGATCCTTCTTGGCTGCCGCATTCCCTGCGGCGTGAAGCCAGCGACCACCTTCCTTTGGTGGTGGACTTTGAAGTCAATCGGTGAACGACAAACACCCATCATTTCGATTTCGGAGAATCGCCACCCTGTTCGGGTCCATCGTGCTTCAGGAAATTCAGGGTCTTGCGCCGTCTCGGGAGTCCACTCCGTCAACTGAAGGACAAGTCGACGAAAGCCACCACCCAGACTTGGTGCTCGCAACGAAGCAATTGTGCACCGGTGTACCAGTGAATCTGAATCCCTAGCTGCCGAAATCGTGCATATTTCACCAGCCGAGGGCAGCTGGCCTGCTCGGTCCGGTTCTCGAAAGCCAGTCGTGCGGGTGGTGAAGCCACGCGTCGAAACCTCGCTTCCTTTGCTCATCCCCTGCCATCAAACCGTTGGCTCCATTGGTCTGGATTTGTTTGGGTAAGGATCAAAAATGGACCCCAACATGAAAGAAAGCGAGCAATCTTGGCCTTCGAGCAAGATGTCCACCAATCTGTGGTGGGTTCCATATAGAATCCTCTCTACCGCGCTTAGCTCAGTTGGCCAGAGCGGCTCGTTTACACCGAGTAGGTCGCTGGTTCGAGTCCAGCAGCGCGGACTCATGGTCAGTGCACGCAAGACATTGCCGAAACTCTTCTTGGTCCTGAGCTTGACCTGCCTGTCTTTGGCAGCCTGCCAGCCAACCGTGGAAAGGCTCGAAGACAGCGCTCCTGCGGCCAGCCGAATCCGTGCGGATTTTCGATTGGATGTTCCACAAGTCATGCGTGGGACAGTCGCTCAAGAATCAATTTTGGTTGGTTTCGAGCCGGTGGCCGTTGAAGGTTACGGCCTGGTTGTGGGACTGGATGGAACCGGCTGCACCACAATGCCACCTGATCTCCGCGCTCACATGTCGGCAGATATGACCCGCAGAGGGATTGGTCCTTCCGGCAGTCAAGGCAGCGCCCCCCCTCCAGAACGAATGCTAAACGACCCACGAACCGCCGTGGTGGTGGTTCGTGGCACACTTCCTCCCGGGTCGAATGCTCGACAAAAAAGAACCGCCGGCACCCAGTTCGATCTTGAAGTGATTATCGATCCGCGAACCGACGCCACAAGTTTGCTTGGTGGACGCCTTTACACCTGCGATTTGCGGCCAGCCTCGGGCAGCGGATTGCCCCCAACTGGATCCCGTCAAGCAGATGCCTTGGGTGAAGGGAAGGGACCACTCTTTGTGAATCCCTTCGCACTTCGAGGAAGCGATGGTCGGGAGTTGATTGATCTCACCCGAGCCAGAATCATCGGGGGTGGTGAAGCCACCAAGCGGGTACCGCTGCGACTGCGTCTGGCAAGCCCAAGTCACGCCCGCGCCCGCATGATCGCGAGCGCTGTGAATGCGAGATTCCCACAAGACCCTGGAATGCGTGACGACGTCGCCCGCGGAGAAAGCGACGAAATGATTTCGATCGCGGTGCCGCCACGTTGGTCCCAAGACACAACAACCTTCGCCCAACTGTTGCGACACACCACCATTCAGCAAGCTCGTCAAGATGCTTCTGCCGCCTTGGTCGCGCGAGAAGTTCAACGCAATCCTCGCATGGCCCTCGACGCAGCATGGCGATGGCGGGCCATGGGCCCCAAAGCCTTGGCCACCACTCGAGGCTTGTATGACGCCCCCGAGCGGAGAGTTCGAGAAGCCGCTTTAAAGGCCGGAGCTTGGCTGGATGACCCTTTGGTCCTGCCCCACCTTGAGGTTCTCGCAGAAAGCGAAGATCCTGAATCGCGGCGACTTTCGGCTGTCCTCATGGCCGAACTTCCATGGGATCCTCGTTTGGAGTTCGCACTTACAGAACTGGTCGATGATTCCGAGCTAGATATACGTCTGGCCGCATATGAAGCTCTGGTTGATTTGGGATCTTCGACCGTGCGACGCGTGCGTTTTCATCCTGAGTTTGAGGTGGATCTGGTCGACAGCAGCGAACCCTTGATTTATGTCACCCAAACGTTGATTCCCAGAGTTGTGGTGTTTGCCCCACAGCACGAGTTGGCTCGCCCACTTTTTGCAGACTTGACCACCCAAAATATTATGGCGGTGGCTGAAGATGGTGACGATTTGGTTCGCTTGCGCTACGACGGAAAGGTCATCGGCTCCGCGCCCACACTCTTGGCACTGGTGCAGTCCTTGGCGACACCGGGAGACAGTGCCCTAGGGCGTAAAGGCTTTGGCCTCGACTATGCCGCGACGGTTGGGGCGATGTATGGCATCTGCCGAAATGTAGATCGAGGCATTCCATTCCGAGCGCAACAAGACAGGATGTTGGCAACTTTGGCCAGACGATTTGAAGTGCGTCCAGACCAAACCCAAAGCATTCGGCAAGATTTCGATGACGATATCACCTTCGCAATCGATGGTACTGCAGAAGGCCGACCCGATTTTGAGCCGCTTCCCGAAGAGTTGGCACCACCCTCGCCACCCACCACTGAATCAAGTGGGATCTCGGACGTGAACCAGACCGCTCCCCCGTCAGAGGAGCCCCGCAGGGATTTTCAACCTAAGCCACCATCCACGGATCGTCCTGATTTTGATCCGCTTTCCGGCTGATCTAGGTACGATCAATTCCGACGGAGAGACGTCACCGGCCACCACATGTGAAGACAAGGAGGTCTTCCCCCACCATGCGTCTTGAGCGACTCACACTTTCTGGATTCAAAAGCTTCGCAGATGCCACCGAAGTTCGATTTGATGCCCCCATCAATGGCATTGTTGGCCCCAATGGTTGCGGCAAATCGAATGTTGTCGACGCCTTAAAATGGGTATTCGGTGAACGCTCGGCGAAGAGTCTTCGGGGCGGGTCCATGCTGGACGTGATTTTTGCCGGAGCCCATGCCCGGTCTCCATCTGATTTCGCCAAGGTGGAATTGGTCTTCTCCAATCCCATCGTGGGCCGTGATCAAAATAATCAACCGCAACGAGAACTGCCCATCAACACGGAGGAAGTATCCATCTGCCGGGCTCTGGATAGAGACAACAACTCTCGCTATTTCATCAATGGATCGAAAGCAAAAGCAAAAGAAATACGGGAGCTCTTGTACGGGACTGGAATGGGAAAGGGCGGATACGCCATGATCGAACAGGGGCAGGTGGCGGCCATGCTCCAAGCCAAACCTGAAGAACGCCGGAGAATTTTAGAAGAAGCGGCAGGAATTTCAGGATTTCGGGACCGGCGTCAAGAATCTTCACGGAGTTTGGAGCGTTCTGAATCAAAACTAGAGGTATTCAGGGCCTCCCTCGCTTCAACGGAACGGCGCCTGAAAACAATCAGAAACCAAGCCGAGCGAGCACGTCACTATCAAGTTTTAGAGTCCGAGCGTGTCGATCTGCAGCGTCATTTGCTTACTGAAACGTTCCTTCGACTCGAATCCGAACTGAAGGATGGCATACAACGGCGACGAGAAGCAGCGGCCCAGGGTGCAGTCTGGTTGGCAGCACTGGAGGAGGCTGAAGACGATCTCACCGCCAAAAAGCAAGGCGAAACCGAGGCATGGCAGCAGCGACGCAAAGCCGAGCAAAAGCAAAGCAAAGCCGAAGCGGAACATGCGGCCGCTGCGGAAGCGCTTCGAGCCGCGAAAGAACGCTACAGATCTGCGATGCAATCCAATGCCGAGGATAAACGAGAACTTGAAGAGTTGGACGCACGGGAGTCCCACCTCAAAGTTGAGCGAGAGAACCACCACCGGCTGAATGCAGAAGCGTCCTCACAACTGGACAAATCACGCAAATCACTCGACGAAGCGGTCGCGTCCCGCACCCGAACGCGGCAGACCGCGGTGGATGCAGAGCGACAAGCTATACGTGCTGAGGAAGCGGTCACCGAGACCCAGCAAGAGGCAGAGCGGAGACGCTCCGAAGCCGCTGAAAGTGAAGCAAGAAGAGAAGGTACTCGTGAGCAAGAAGAGGTCGCCAACGAGCGTCTTCAGAACCTTCGTGAACAGACCAGTTCAATCGCGCAAAAGCTTGAGTTGGCCCGTGTTTCTTTCGCTGCCGCTGAACGCACCAAAGTCATTGCCGAAGAACGCACCTCCATCCAGGCCGCCACACTCGCATCTCTGGGCGATCAACAATCGGTTTTGGCGTCAAATCTTTCCGAAATCCGCGCGGCTGAAGCCCGCATCCAAAGTCGACTGGACGCTCTCATTGAACTTCGTCAGAGCCGTGAAGGTCTGGCTGAGGGCATTCGGAAAATACTGGAGCAACCAGAATCTCACCCAGGATTGATCGGCGTCTTGGCCGAACTGATTGAAACTGATACCGAATCCGCCGATCGACTTGAACTTGCATTGGGCGAGCACGCCCAGACTTTGGTCTTTGACTCGCGGCAGGCGGCCCAACGAGCGAGTGCCCGATTGGCTGATGCACCCGGTCGCATCAAGATTGCCAGTCTGGAACCACAAGGAAGCAATCATTCACCGAGACACAACGGATCACGCCCAAATGTGCTGCATAACATTCGGCTCAGTGGTCCTGGGGCTTGGTTGACCAGCCGGATCCTCCAAAAAACCTACCCTGCGGCCAACCTTCAGGACGCCAAACATCAGTCCCTCATTTGCCGAGGGGCCAGATTCCTCTTGGAAAACGGAACCGTCTTGGAAGCCGACGGGCGAATCGTGGTGGGACGCGAGACCAGTGCTGCAGGAACGATTGTTCGCCGAGCGGAAGAACGCCGATTGCAAGAGGAACTTGATGAACTTCTCGTTCGACAGCTTCGCCTCAACGAAAATCTCGCAGGGGTCCAAGCGGGGGAAAAAGAGGCACGTCAGAACCTCGAGGAAGCCAACCTGAAGGAACGAGAAGCCCGAGATGCACTCAACACTGTGCAAGCTCAAATTGACCGCGAAGAATCCGACCAAAAACGACTTCGAAGTGAAACCGAATCGGCCGAACAAACCTGTTCCTCCATGGCTGCACGTTCAAAGCAGTTCACCATGCTCGCCGAAGAAGCACGTGAGCGTGCCCAAGTGGCCGAAGACCGTCTGGGCACCCTGCGCTCGGCCCGAGATGAAGCTCGTGCGTTGCTTGAGCTCCAAAGAAAAGACGACGCTTCGGCTGAAAAAGCTGTCGACGATGCGCACGAAGCCCACCGTGAAGCCGCCACACAAGCCGAAGCCGCCCATCGCACCTTGGCGGCAACCACTCGCGAGTTGGACGAGTCCATCAAAAGGCGTCAGGTCTGGCTCGAACGACACGAAAAGAGACAGGCAGAGCAAAAGTATGCCGAGGAGTCGAGAAACACCAACCAAGATCGCTTAAACCTCGCCGAAACCATGCTCGCAAAGCGACGTTCGGAATCAGCCGATGCCAACCAACATGCTGAAGCAGCGGTGATCGCTCGCCAAGAAGCTGAAAGTGCACGAGAGATCCCACGTTCTGGCTCCATAGAAGCTGAAAAAGAGATTCAGAACGTTGAAGGCCTGTTGGCCCGAATCGCCCTTGAGCGTGAGCATCTTGAAGAAAGCATTCGAGCTGAGGAAGCCTTCCAAATGGAAGATATTGCCGCCTCAGCCGCAGACTTCGAGCACAAGCCAAGCGAAGATTCTGATCGGGCCAGCCGTGAAGACAGGCTTGAGGCAGTACGAACGGAAATTCGATCTTTAGGACACATCAACTTGGACGCCATCCAAGAAGAGCAAGAGCTCGACGAGAACAACGAAAAGTTAATCGAACAAGTCGCCGATCTTGAAGCCACCATTGTTCGTTTGACCGAACTGATCGAGCGCCTCGACACCGAAAGCCGAGCCATGTTTGGCGATGCCTTTGAAAGAATTCGTGATCATTTTGCGGGTCAAGACGGTATGTTCCGACAACTTTTTGGCGGTGGATCCGCCCAACTGGAACTGGTACCAACGGAATCTGGTGATATTGATCTTCTGGAATCCGGCATCGAAATCAGAGCCACCCCTCCGGGAAAGCGACCTCGTGTGCTTTCGCAACTTTCAGGTGGTGAAAAAACCATGACCGCGGTCGCTCTGGTTATGGCTATCTTTCGTTCTAATCCAAGTCCGGTTTGTGTGCTTGACGAAGTCGATGCGGCTCTTGATGAAGCCAACGTCTCCCGCTTCTGTAAAACCATTCAGAGCTTTACAGACCGTAGCCAGTTTGTTGTCATTACCCACCGTAAACTCACCATGCGTTCTTGCCAACGCCTGTACGGAGTCACCATGCAAGAACGTGGGGTCTCCAAGCTGGTTGGAGTACGAGTTGACGATGTTCAAGAGACCAAGCAAGGCGATGTGGCCCTGATTGAGACCTTGCCAACTTCAACCGCTCAGCAGGTGTAATCATAAACCCCATCCTCCACAGTTAAATTTCGTGGAAAAGATCCAACCCCAAGTCAGTCGGAATCAGTTTCGGAGTCTCCCCGGAGAAGGCACCGCAATCGCTCATTGTCACGCTTGGTTGCCTCCAGATCGAACACCAAATATTTCACGCTCACCCGCAACCAATCCATAGAGGATTGAAGATTATCGAGTGCAGTACGGACCTTTTCCTTGCGGGCAGCTACTTCCCCCTCAGGGCAAGATGAGTCAAGTCCTTCGGGCAGGGTGGCGAGTTGTTGCAGCAAGGCGGTCATACGCCGATCAAAAGTATGTTCATCAGCCATTTGGATTCTCCCGTTGTCGACCTCAGAAGAGGACAAAAGGAGATTGCGGCGACATTAGCCCAACACAAGCAAGAATCTCAGGACCGTACAGTCTGTGTCATTCGTTCCGTTTGGTTAGGACCGAACGGGACCTCGAGAACCACTGAGCTGGCGATCAACTTCCTTTCGGTGGTCCGCGGGAAGCTTTTTCCAGTCATTGGGAGACAAAGATTTCAGTTCACGGAGAGTTCGGTCACGCACTTCACGCCACCTGCCAAAGAGAGATTCCAATTCATGGCGTGGAAGTTGATCCATCGGATCTTGCAGTCCGGTTTGGGCCACTGCCCATGCCATAAGACCGGGTGAATCATTGCCAAATCGATACAAACTGGCACAGGCTCGAATGCGACCTTCAACGGGATGGAAGGGGTCGGTCACATCATCAGGGAGCCGCGTCATGACGTCTATAAGAAGTTTTTGACGCGCACTTGCACTCAGAGCAACTTCTTCAGAACGAAAGAATGCCGCGGCTGGGGGTTCCCAATTTTCAGAACCCGGCCGATTATCGGCCGAGGCTAAAGCCAAAGGAGCGACCTTTGGGTCCAGCCGTTTTAATCCAACAAATTCGAATCGAGCGGCCAGCTTTCCACCAGGCTCGAGCCGAACGATGGTTCCCACGCCCCATTCAGGTCGAGCGGTGTTGCGAATTTGATCACCAAAGGCATAGTTGTGTGGCATAAAGGCTTCTGTAGGCGTGATTTGGACGTCAAACAGACACTATGGCCTGCGTTATCGGGCATAATTTTCATGAAAGAACTGTGGCCGGTGTTATCCACAGGCAACGCATCCGTCTCAAAAGGGACTTTAGTCGATTTCTCCCCTTGAAATCCTTTATGAGAGTTCAAAAAGCAGAACTTTGAAGACTTTCTTTCAGGTTCCCACAGTATTCATGAGGCGACACTTGCATCCAGAAAACTACGGGCTACATTCGAATTTGAGAAGAGACCTGGGTCAAGTTGGCCCGACATCCGCGGCGCGGAAGGAGAGAGAGCCCCTACATTCAACATGGCATGCGACCCAGCGTGCCGGCTTGCCATGAGAGACACGCCCCGTATCACGTGGGAGTGGGCAAGAGAAGTTGGAGCACTCTTTCAAGATTCGTTGCCTGTCCAATCGGGATTGAAATCCCGCTTGTGGTTCCGTCCGCACTGAGCGGAGGGAAGAGAGAGAAAGAAATGGCCAACAGCCCCCCCGCCCCTGGCTTTGGTAAACCAAGATCGCCCACCGACGAATCAAAAGATTCGACCCTGGTTCCATTGTGGTTGCAGGAAGCTGAACGTGCCGCGAAGCGTCACTGCACGATTTTGATCACTGGTGAAACTGGAGTAGGCAAGGGGCACTTGGCCAACTTCATCCATCGCAAGAGTCCACGGGCAAACCAAGCCTTTGTCCCTATCAACTGTGGAGCCATTCCGGAATCCCTTATGGATTCCCAGCTCTTTGGTCACGCCAAAGGAGCCTTCAGCGATGCACGCCGAGAACATCCTGGCATGATTCGAGCCGCCGGAGGCGGAACCATTTTCCTTGATGAAATTGGCGAACTGACTCCATCGGCACAAATTCGTATGCTTCGTCTGTTGCAGGAATTCGAAGTGCAACCTGTGGGCTACTCAGAACCTGTGGAAGTTGACGTGAGGGTTCTAAGCGCGACCAATCGGAGCCTTGAAGACGCCGTAGCCTCGCGTTCCTTCCGGGAAGACCTGTTGTATAGGCTTGATGTCATCCGAGTGGAAGTTCCACCCCTCCGACTACGCAGAAATGAGATCGCTGATCTCATCGATCGGTTCAATGAAGAATTCTGCCGGATTCACCGGAACCCTACCCTTGAGTTTCATCCGGAAGCCGTTGAATGCCTGATCCGGCATCCTTGGCCAGGGAACATTCGACAGTTAAGGACCGTTATTGAACGGCTTCATGTGCTTTGTGAATCTCCGATCGTTACACCGAAAACCTTGCAGGATGTTTCGAAACTGAATCTTATTGATTCCAGTGGCATTCCAAGCACTGCCCAACTTGACCTGTCCGCGCAACGCAAACAGATGATTGAGGTTCACTTGGAGCAAGGTGGGAGTGTCGAGTCTTTTGCCAAAGGGATCGGAGTTCACCGCAGTACGGTCTATCGCTGGCTCAAGCCGACGTAACAGCAACTCAAAGATTTCACAAAAATGACCCAGTAACCCGATCAAAAAATGATCGGGTTTTTTCTTTTTTGCCGCGTTCTTCTCAAGCAATGCAAGCGTTGTCGCAGCCTTGCGAAATTTTGTCGCACACCTCAATTGGTTGGACCCAATCATGTCGCATCTGTGCGAATCAAGAATTTACCATGCGACTTTTTACCTGAGGAAAGTTCCAACAGGACCGCTACGAACGTCTGATCGGCTATTTCGGTGTGTTTCGATGAGAACACATGGCATGGTTGTTGCAGTTGTCTTGTGTGTCTGATTGTGATTCCCAATTCGTGGTTCTCGCCGGTGCCGCGGAAGCCATTCGCCAGATCGGCGGTGAACTTCGCGAGTCCGGCATTGCCCCCAAGGCAACGGCCACCCATCTCACTGCATTGAGACAGGGACTCATTCTTCAGCCACCGAGCTTCGTAGTCATCTGCGTCGCTCTGTCAGAGAAGAGCACGAAGCGTCATGACCATGACCTAAAGATCTTCCTTGACGACATGCGGTCTCTTCCTGGAACCGTTCGAAGCATTGGTGTGACACCAAATTCGGCACCGGGATTGACCGGCCAGTTGGCTGCGCTTGGATTTGACCTTTACCTCAGTGATCCACTCCAGGCAGCATCAGCCATCGAGTCAATCCGTTCGGAAACCTCGAAAACTGGTACTTCTCGATTCGACGCACTTTGTGAAATCGAACTTGAAGACAACAACTGGCCCCTGCGAGGTGGAACCCACCAACCAGAGGCCGTGGACAGAACACTTGGAGTTGAACGTTTCAACTTCGACCAAGACTGAAGAGTTAGAAGGCCCGAGAAGGGGGCGTAAAGAGGAGAACACTTCCCCGGAGTCACCAGGAGAGTCAAGAGATCAACATCATTGATTTGCAACCAATGCTCTAAAGAGAGCGATTGCAAAACCACAGACCATCGAAGAGCGAGCTTGGGAGAGTGGTCTGGGAAAAGGTGAAGAGATCGAGACCGGATGTGTGAAGATTGAGAATGAGGAGATGCAGGGACCCCGGCTGCACATTCTCCTTCCTTGTCTGAACCAGTGGGTTTACTGAATTCAGACCTTTGGCCCTAGTGCAGGGTCGACAACTCTCTCTCTTCTCTCCGCATCGGTTCTCTTGGACTGATGCGGACCTTGGGCCCAGATCTTGGGTCGACAACTCTCTCTCTTCTCTCCGCATCAGTTCTCTTGGACTGATGCGGACCTTGGGCCCAGATCTTGGGTCGACAACTCTCTCTCTTCTCTCCGCATCAGTTCTCTTGGACTGATGCGGACCTTAGGCCCAGATCTTGGGTCGACAACTGTCGCTGGCAACATCAAACGTCCGGTTCCGAATGGAAACGACTCAGTCCGACAGAACCGAATTCATAATGGCCGGAACTTGCAGTTGAAGCTTTCCACTCCACCGATCCTTGATCATACCGTCGGCTCCAACGTGCAAAAGCAAGGGCAACTCGGTGATCTGCAACGCGCTGTACAAACTCGATGACGGATCGAAAAGAGATCGGACGGTGGGAACACGCAGCGAGCGGAAAGTTTCGGAAGCCTTCTGCCATCGTACAGCGTCAGCAGATCCAGGTTCAGCGACATTGATGCAGGTCAAGTCGCACCCTTTTGGGTTATTGGAAAGACCTTGGAGAGAACGGATGAACAACCGCGATGGTGAGTTGGGTGAATTCCAAAAGAGATACAAATGGTCCTGCTCCACGATCGCTTTGGAGGACCACGGTTGACCTGAAAATGAATTGAGCTCGACTGTAGGAAATAAGTCTCCGGGCATACCTCCATCGGGAGAAGATACGGACGTGGGATTTTCCCAAGTAAAAAGTCCCTCAATGGTTGGGTACTTGACTCGATCTCCCGGATCAAAAGTAATTTGAGGGTCCAGATCATTGGGGAATTGCCAAGTGCATTCAATGATCCTTCGTATACGGACCGATTCGGGAGCATTTGGCGGCGAATAGTCTGTTGAGAGACGCATCACCAATTGAGAATCAGGATTGATATCCCAATGGGTCTGACCTCGTGGAGTTTCCAGTGTGATTCGATCAAGCGTCCCATGGACCTCGTGAACCACTTTTGCACCGGGCCCAAACTTCAATGTCTCATCTAATCCTAAGCCAAGCTTCTGAAGTATTTCCAGGGTTGATTTTTCTGAACCCAGAGCAACAAAAGTGGAAACCACGTTTTTTAGGAGTCCGATTTCGTCAAAAAAAGAACCCTCTGCAGACCGCCAAACGCACCTTTTAGGTTTGGTTGAGTTGACGAATCCAAAATTATTGTCGAGGAATACCGAACGTGTATTCTTAGTGATCAATTCGTAATTTCCTCGATCATGTCGAAGGGATTCGCGACTACGGGTTGGATCAAGGTTGAGAAACTGAACGGCCTCTTGCAATTCAAGGGTGTATGTATCAAGTTGGCGGAGATGGTTTCGGATATTTTCGAATTGAATCGGAATGCCACCAACCTCTGCAGATGTGACCTCTGAGACTCGGATATTTTCCTGACTTGAATCCAATGGCATCGACAAGCAGATACTCAAAGAACAGACCGTTAAGAACATTCAAAGACCTCCTGATCTTTTTGTTCTTTCGGCCAATGCGAGGAGAAGGATCGAACGATTTCTCGAATTGACGGTGGAATCTCATCCAGAGGCAGAGTTTGGGATGGCCCAAGCACAAAAGCACGTTCATGAGCCCGAGGATGAGGCAGCTCCAACTCAGGAACCGAACATCGGACATTCCCGAACGCGATCAGGTCAAGATCCAATCTTCTTGGACCCCAACGCACCTCCCGGTCACGATCACGACCAAAAGTTTTCTCCACCTCCAACAGTCGAATCATTAATTCTCGCGGTCCACAACCTGTCCGAGCCGCGATTACGGCATTGGCATACTCCGGTTGGTCCATCGGACCGCCTACCGGAGGTGTGGAAAAAATGGGGCTGCACAGAACGGACTGCAAAACTTCCTGTGCAACCAACAGGTCCAAGGCTGAATGGAAAGTGTGAACCGGGTGACCAAGATTGGCACCAAAAGCAACGAGGACTTGGTTCACGACCCAATCTCTTCCAAAAGGAAGTCAAAGCAAGCCTCGACCGTTTGTCGCCGAACAGACAACCGATCTCCAGAAAAGTGATATCGACGGGCAGAATTACCCTTGGGCGTGGTAATACCAATCCAGACCAAGCCCACTGGCTTCTCAGCCGTGCCACCATCGGGGCCTGCGATGCCTGTGGTCGAACACGAAACCGTACTTGCACAACGTGATCTGACCCCTTCAGCCATTGCCAAGGCCACTGACTCACTCACCGCACCATGCTGCCGCAAATCATCCACTGGAACCTGCAAGAGTTCGTGCTTGACGGCGTTGGAGTAAGCAACAACGCCTCCGGCATACCAAATGCTGGATCCCGGGAGGTCCACCAATGCCGCCGCGCACAACCCTCCGGTACAGGATTCTGCGGTCGAAATGGTCCACCCCCGGTTCAACAGGGCATCACGCAACATTTCAACGCAGGAACTCATGGTAAATCACCATAGACCACTTGACCATGACGGACGGTGGCCAAAATATTTGGCATCCGACCTTCAGGCAAAGCCTCCCGGGGATCCTCATCCAACGCCACAAAGGAAGCTGGCCCTCCAACGCGAAGGGTCGGGTCTGGAAGACGAACCATGCGGGCGGCGGCTGTTGTCACTGCCTCAAGGGCGGTCATGACATCAATGGATTCTGATCGGTCAGGCCGAACCGATTCAAGCATGGCGTGAAGCGGATCGGCTGCGACCACAGGCCAATCGCTGGAAAAGGCCAACCGACCGCCGGCTTCATGCAAAGATCGGTATCGGAAAGCGAGTCTTGGGTCAGCACATTTGGCGATCTCTCGAGCATCATCGATGTGGTGGGTCGGCTGCATGGAACACCAATGACCTTGGAAGCGGGACAGATCAGCATCACGCACAAACTGGGCGTGTTCTACACGGCCTGAGACGATTCCAACCGATTCAAAGGCACTCAACACCGCCGCGACGGCCGCGCTGCCGATGGCGTGGACGGCAGGATCCAGTCCCTCAGCACGCACCTTGCTGGCCCACGAGTCCAGAGTGCCTTCGGCTGTATGGTCAAGCGGCCAGCCTTTGGGAGCGCCGTCGGCCCAGGGAGTATCCATCCAAGCCGTACGAGACCCCAACGTGCCATCTGCAAACGATTTCATACCCGCCAGCACAAGATTCACATGTTTGGTGAAACCTCTTCGAAGAGACGCTGGATCAAGATCATCAGAGCGGTCCAACAAAGTAATCGAAATATCCAGACCAGAAATATCTGGGGCAAGCACCGATTCAACGTGGCGGAAATATTCCATGCTGCCGACCCCGAGAATCCCTTGGGCTTGTAGGAGGGGAACCGCTTGCTGCACGGAGGCGCGGTCTGCTGAAGGCTTAGGCTCAGGGACGATAGGGTTCAATCGGTGCCAGGCTGCGGCTTCCTCCAAACGCCCCGTCAACTCCCCGCTGTCGTTGCGATGAAAGCAACCACCCTCAATGGGCGATGTATCCAATTTCGACAAGACCGCATCATTCACCACAGCAACGTGGATGTCTCGACTCCAAAGAACACATGGACGGTCCCCTACACCTTCTAGCCATGATCGATCTGGAGTCAGTCCAAGTCTTCCGGCGTCCCAGCCCCCACCAATAAGCCAACCATCGGGCTGTTCACGGTCGGCCATGCGCAGGCAGCGGGAAAAATCTTCTCGAGATCTGCATTTCGAAAAATCGGCCCGTTGGGCATGACGTGCTCCAAGAATCAAATGGATATGCGGATCCACAAATGCAGGCACAATGCAGGGTACGGATTTCGCCGAAGCGGCCTCGAGGCCAGTGACCACACCGTCCCGCCAACATACCCCTCCAGACTCGCCTCCAGACGGCTTGAGCAAGACATCGGTGTGGAGTTGAAAGCTTCGATTCATGATGCAACGTACGATAAACGCATGAGGATTCAATTTGCATTATCGATACTGTTCCTGACCAGTTGCGCCGAGGAGCCAACCCGCGTTGGGGAAATTCCTGAACCCCCCACCAAGCCCGCCGCATTACCCGCGGTGGTGAGTTCACAATCAAACACTTCCCCCCCCAGCAGCAGTGACCGGCTGCCGACACCCAGAACCGATGGCATTACCCAAGCCAGATTCGCAGGATTTCAAGCCCCGATCCCTGCCAGTTGGACCCTCCGGCCCGAACCAAGGCAGTTTCGTGCGGCAACTTTTGTGGTCCCAGCCCAAGGAGATGGCGATCAAGGTGAACTGGCCATTTTTGCTGGCATTCGC
>Ga0160422_10001443_pt1 | contig 14865 bp, 22 predicted proteins | sample Fk160mmetaG_FD_108192 | JGI IMG/M metagenome (GOLD analysis project Ga0160422, IMG submission 108192) | Marine microbial communities from the Central Pacific Ocean - Fk160115 60m metaG | ecosystem: Environmental > Aquatic > Marine > Oceanic > Photic zone | place: The Central Pacific Ocean...
GATTCTTCTAATGAATTTAAATATTTATTAGATAAATAAACACCTCTCCATGGTCTAAATTTAAATCTTGCAATAAATTGCTTTGAAGGAATAAAAAGACTACCGTATATATTTATTTCATCTTTTGTGAATTTATGAAAATTTTTTTTTAAATTATTTAAAAAATTCACTTCTCCAGAAAGTTGATTTATTTCAGAACCGAATTGGAGCCAAATAGATTTGACAAAATAAGTATTTAATTTATCTATTAATCTATCTCTTTCGAGATTATTATCTTTATATTTAAAGAAATAAGGATTAAATGCTACTCCGAATTTTATATTATTATTCAAATCAAATTTTAAATTTTTTAAAATATCCAATACTTCAAATTTATTCCTTTTTTTTGAACCAGAAACCAATAGTATTTCATTACTATTGTTATATAGTTTATTAATCTCTATAAAGTTTAAAAATTTTTGATAAGAAAGATTTCTATTCTTATAAAATTCATGATAAAAACTATAATGGTAAGTGACATCTAAATTTTTATATTTAATTCCAATAAATTTAACAACTTCAAGTAAAAACTCCTTTTTAATATTTCCTTTACAAGGAATATTTATTTTATAAATTTTCTTATTCAAACAAAAATCTAACTTTTTTTTTAATTGATCTAAATCCTTAAAAGATATTTCTACTCTATAGTTATTAAACATAAAATAAAAAAATGAAGCTAATACAAAATTTATAATAATTAAAAAATATTATCAAAAACAAGCATTACTTAATATTCTTAATTATGAAAATTTATCTTTAGAATCCGGTCTTAAAAAGACGCTTAAGAATAGTAAATTCATCCTTAGAGGAAAATTTTATCATTTTAGATTTTTTAAATAACCTAACAAAACATTCCAAATTATCATATGAAACAAATCCTGGAAATTAGAAACAAACTCTAAAATAAGAAATGATTAGGAATCAAAGACTTTTCTAATTTATTTTTATTATTTTTTCTTACTAATATTTACTTTATTCATTTAACAAATTTAGCAATGCAAAATAACAAACTCTCATTGAAAAAAATTAGCTCATATCTAAATTAAAAGTTTTCAAGTATATTAAGAGTTAGAATAAATATAAATTGATCTATAACATATGGCTAGCCAAAATTATTTAATTGCAATTGCACTTATAGAACAAAATAACGAACGGTCAATGCCTCTTGGAGGAAAAGAAATTAAATTAAATATTGAGGAAAAGGAAAACTTTAAAAATCTTGCAAATGATGTGGTTTTAAATCTCTTACTTAGGTTATTCCAGAGAAGTGATGATGGAGCAATTAAAAGATTATCAGAAGATAAAGGTCTTTTATTAGTTCATATGCACCCAAAAAGAATGCAGAAAGAATTGCCATTTATTAAAGCTGAATGGATAAGAGATGGAGATACCTCTCAATTTCTTCAATATTTAGGAAATTTATCTAAAGAGATATGGACAGCATCTTTTGTTAAATATCAAGGAGTTGAATTTACATCCATAGCAAAAAATGAGGAAATTTAAAGTAAAAATAATTTTTAATAATTTTTAAGCCTTCCAATTATTTAATAAATCGTAGACACTAACAATTAAACCCCACGCAATTAAAACAGGTGTAATGTATTTCAACATAAATTTTAAATAGTTTTGGGTTAGTGGTGATGAGCCAGAATTAGTTAATTCTTTATCAAGTGTTTTCGGCAATATCCATCCAACAAGGAAAGATACAAGAAAACCACCCAAAATAAGTAATACATTTGCTATCGCGTCTATATTACCTAATAAATCAGTACTTAATGCTGAAGGTATTCCAATTAAGAATATAAAAATAATTGTTATAAATGATGCTCTATTCCTTTTTATTTTAAATTTATCAATTAAGGTTGATACTGGAATTTCTATAAGCGAAATTAAAGATGTAATTGCAGCTATGTAAGCTAATCCAAAAAATAAAATAGCAACTAACCTACCAATTAATCCGTATTGACCTAAACCAGAGGGAATTGTTATGAATAGAGTAGCAATAGTGCTATTACTAATGGTCTCGTTTAAGCCAAATGTAAAAATAATTGGGAATGTTATTAATCCAGCCATTAAACCAACAAGGGTATCTAATGAGGCAATTTGAATAGATTGCTTAGTTAGATTACTTTTTTTATTTAAATAAGAGGCATAAGTAATCATTATTCCTATTCCTAAACTCAAAGAGAAAAATGCCTGGCTAAAAGCATTCCTTATTGTCGTAGGATTAGCAAGTTGACCTAAATCAAAATTAAATAAAAAATTTCTATAACCAACTCCTGCATTACCTAAGAAAGAAGCCCAAATAACTAGTCCAAATAAAATCAGAAATAAAATTGGCATACAGATTTTATTTATTTTTTCAATACCTTTTCTTATTCCTCCAGAAACAATATATAAGGCAAGAGCAAGACTAAAGATTTGTCCATAAAAATCTCGAGTTCCATTATGAATAAGATTAAATAATTCTCCTGCTTTATTAGAATTTTCCGGTAATCCCACAAATAATGATTGAAGGAAAATGTCTGCGGTCCAACCCATAATTACTGCGTAATATGATGCAATTGCAAGAGGGGCTATGAGAAAAAGGAAACCTAAAGATGCCCATTTTTTACCTGCTGCCTTTATTGGAGCTAAAACTGCACTAGTATTTGTACTTCTTCCTAAAGAAAATTCAGCAACAAATAGAGGTATTCCAACAACACAAACAACAAAAATATATAGTAAGACAAAAGCAGCTCCTCCTCCTTGTGAAGATCTATAAGCAAAACCCCATAAATTTCCCAATCCAACTGCACTTCCTACTGCTGCAAGAATGAAACCAAGTTTTGAATTCCACTCTTCTCTTTGAATAGTTTGTTTTTCCAAAATAAAATTAATTTTCTAGTTGATTTATAGCTTGGAAATTATCAAAAAGCCAACTTTTATACTAGAAAATCTGTTTTAAAATTTTATTATTTTCGCTATAAATTTTAAAACATTGTTTATTGTCACCAAAGTTAATTGTACTAAATCCATTTTGGTTTTTAATATGTAAAGCGCTGTATCCCTCAATACAAAAGCAAGAATTAATTATTTTTCTTTTTAATAAATCTTTAACATAAGGCTCCCTCTCTTTTTCCTCATCAAAGTGAGGACAAGCAATTCCTTTCACGAAACCAAGACAATTTAATATTTCAAGGTTTTTTGCATAAGAATCTGTAATTCCTTTTTCAAACCAACATATTGCACCAGCACTTACTCCACTCATTACAATTCCATCATCATATGCTTTTTTCAAAATTTGGTTTAAATTCCAATCTCTCCAGACAGCTAACATACTTTTAGTATTACCTCCACCAACATAAACAATATCTTGATCAAAAATTTTTTCATCAAGTTCCTCTGTTCTTGAGAAAAAGTCTATATGGGAGGTTTCACAATTTAATTTTGAAAAAGCTCTATAGAAATTTAATTTATATAAGTCATTATCTCCTGATGCAGTAGGGATGAAACATATTTTGGGCACTTTTTTATTTACTAATGAAACAATATATTTTTCAATCTTTAAATTTCCTAATGATCTTCCAAATCCACCGCCACCTATTGCCACAATATTTTTACTTTTCATGTTTTAAAATATTTATTATATGAAATTACAACAAATATGTAAAAAAGATCAACTAGAACTCAAAGAGATCTATTTTGATTCAGTCGCTTCAATTGATGAAAATATTTATGATGAGGAACATAAATTTGCATGGGCTAGTCAAGCATGGGAGAATTCCGAGTTTGAAAAATCATTATTGAAAGGAGATGGCTTAAAGCTTATTTATAAAAATGAAATTATTGGTTTTGGTACAAGATATCCAGAGAATAGATTATCTCTTTTATATGTAAGGGGAAATTTTAAAAGAAGGGGTTTTGGCACAATTATTTTAGACTCTATTGAAAAAGATGCTTTAAACTCAGGTATAAATAAATTATTTACAGAAGCAAGTTTAATAAGTCACAAATTACTTCTTAAAAGAAATTGGGAAATAGATCATAAAGAAAAAGTAAATATTAAAGGTTTAATTTTTGAAAGATATAAAATGTTTAAAATTTTATAAAGTTAATAATTTTCTATGACTGTAAAAAAAAGAAATTTAAAAATATTTATAAGAATAGTAATTTGGTTATTTTATTTATTATCAGGTTATTTTCTATATTCTGAAGAGTGTATTTTACCAATATTTCTATGTTTATTTGCCAAGTTAATATATCCGCTCTCAATTTTTTGGTTACAAATAAGATTAAAAAATAGAGAGCCTTGGTTGCCATTTACAGATTCAATGTCAACATCTCAATTATGGTTTAGATTAATACCAATTTTAGCTTCTCTTACTACATTTATATTAGTATCAGTAAATCTTATTTCTAAATTTATTTTGTATTTATAAATAAAAAAAATTGAAAATGTAATTATGTAAAGAAATTTGCCTTTTAAAAATATTTGTATAAATTTTAAATAGGAATCAATTTAACTAATGAATCATATAAGAGTTAATAACAATGAAGATTTCGATAAAAGGAGCAATGAAGTTCTTGATAATGAGTTATTTTCATTGAAATTTACAGATAGTTTATACAAAAAAGATATTGGTAAATTTCTCGAATTTTTATCTTCATACTTAATTTAAACTTCAAAAGTATTAAAAAAAATAAATAAAGGTCTTCATACTAAAACTTAACTTCAAAAAATAAAATTTTTGCATAATAATTGATTAAATTATTAATTTTTATGCAATTATTTTTAGCAGATTGTCAATTTACAGATATTGACAATCAATTGAAAGGTTATCAAGCATTCATTCAAGCTTGGGAAAATGGTGAGATAGCAAAATCAGATAAGAATGAAAAATTTGAAATGCTTTTCAGAGTTCATGCACCTGGAGAAGGAAGAGTTGTTTGTTTGTGTAAAGCATTTAGTGATAAAGAATTATTCGAACATTTTGCTCCATGGAGAGCAAAATTTGGGATTCACATGGAATTCACACCAGTTATAAGTTGTCAAAATGTAGTTGATTATCATAAAAGCTTATTTAAAGATGTAAATTAAGTTCTTAAAATTATAAAAAAAATTACTAGTTAGAAACTTTATTAGTAACCAATTGAATATTTTTTTACTAATTTAAAATAAAAATATAAGCATTGTTAATTAGCTAATGTTATTTTTAATTTCTAGGTAATAAAAATTTAAATTTATTTAAATACTCTTACAAAGTTAATAATTTAATTAAATAAAAGTTAAAACTATATATTTACCGCCTCTAATTTATCTTCAACTTCTACATCATTGTTAGAAATATTGTCTTTCTTGATTTTTAATGCATAAATTATTGATCCAGCTGCAATTGAAGATGATACAACTATACCTGATAATAAAATTAGAGCAAATAATCCACCAATTAATCCCCCTTTAAGTCTAAGAAGATTAGACTTTAATAAAAGAACAAATAATAAAAAACTTGTTGCTTTAAGGCTAGAGATTTTTAAAAAAGTGAATGGAGATAAAGGATTAAAGAACATGAAATATTTTTAACTATATATAGAATAAAAATATTTTTAGAAAAGTGTTAAAAAAAAAGGCCATTATATGGCCTTTTTTTTATAAAATTGGATAAATTTACTAATCTTGGTTTGCCTCAGAGTCAAATTTAGACAAATTTGGACCAGCTATTAAGCCTACCAATCCAAAAAGGACTAATGATCCAATGCCAAATCCTGCTGCCCATGGATTAAAACCACCTAAAGCGAAAGAAGCTAATAAATTCATAATTTTAAAAACATTTATCTCGGAGTTAGCATACAGATTTTCATGACTGAAATTACTATATTGAGACATTTCTTCGTAATTCAATAGCAATTTGTTAATTTCTAGATGATTCGGATTCAAATATGATCACTAAAAGTTATTCATAACATACTAATATGATTTGTTAAATTAACTAAATTCATTGAATGATAAAAAAATGTTTTAGTATTAATAAAAACTAAGATGGAAAAATCAACACTTACTTTTATATACGATGGAGAATGCCCTTTTTGTAATCATTTTGCTGAATTACTAGAATTAAGAAGCGAAATTAAAAATTTATCCATAAAAGATGGGAGAAATAACCATGAACTTATTAAAGATTTGCTCATAAAAGGATATGATTTAGATAATGGTGCGATTCTTTTAAAAGATGAAGATATATTCCATGGCGCAGATGCTATTAATACTATTTGTAAACAAATTAAAGAACCCTCAAGTAAATTATTAGATATCTTATCAACAACTTTTAAATCAAATAGCAGAACAAGATTTATATTTCCTTTTCTTCTAAGGGCAAGAAGATTAGCACTAATATCAAAAGGTGTTCCAACATCTCTCCAATAAATTTAGAAACTTTTAATTAAAAGAATTATTAACATATTGACCAAGTTATTAATGTTTTAAGAAATATCTGTTTTTTCTAGCTAGAACTAGTAAATATAATTCAAAAAGATGATAGAAAATTTTAATCCATTTATTTGTCTAGGCGGAGACAATGAAAAAATTAACCATATTGCAGAAGCCGCCATTGAAATGAATTTAACCTGCAACGACTTAAAAAAAGATTTAAATTTATCTGATGGAGATGTAGTAGATATGTTGCAGTTAGTTATGGATAGATTTAAAAATAGAAATTCTCTTTGATAAATATACTTATTATCACAAAAATACAATAGTGAAAAATATTCTTATAGAGTTATCAGATTTTTCATCAGTTAACAATCTTTGGCCTGAATTAATAGAGAATTTTGGATTTGAGAAAGCTAAAAAACTAATCTCTCAAGCAAATGACCTTCAAAAAATGAATGGTATAGATGAAATTACTATGCCAATAGTTTTTATTGGCACTGGTGGTTTAGCTTTGATTGCAATAAATTTAGTAGAAAAAAATATTGCATTTGAGAAGAGAGAAGGTAAAAAAGTATTAATCTTTAGTCCGAAGAAAAAAACTTTTCAAATTTTATATGAAACAAAATAAAAAATAATTTAAGATTTTCAGTTAATAATAGATTAAATGTTTACTCAAAATAAAATATTTAGATATATGATTATTGATATTAATAATAAAAATGGCTTTTAAGGCAACTTATTTAGGTTCGAATGGATGGATAATAGAATTTAAGACTTCTAGAATAGTAATCGATCCATGGCTAATAGGAGACTTAGTATTTCCTCCAGGAGGTTGGTTTTTTAAAGGAACACTAAAAAATGAAATACCAACTCCAAATAATATTGATTTGATTCTTTTAACTCAAGGTTTACCAGATCATTGCCACATACCATCATTAAAAAAATTTCCAAAAAATACTAAAATTGTATGTTCTAAAAGTGCATTCAAGGTATTAGATGAATTAAATTTTGAGTCAATCAACATAATGGAACCAGGAGAACATTTAAAATTTAACGATATAAAAATTGAAGCTACATCAGGTGCTGCTGTTCCTCAAATTGAAAATGGCTATATTTTAGAAACGAATGATGGAAGTTTTTACATTGAACCACATGGCTTTTTAGATAATAAATTAAAACCTAGAAAATTAGATGCTGTTATTACACCAACAAAGAATTTAGAATTACCAATGATAGGTTCTTTTGTCAAAGGAGCAGATGTTATTCCTAGTCTAGTTAAGATGTTTAATCCAAGTTATATCCTTTCTAGTACAACTGGAGGTGATGCCCAATTTAGTGGCATTTTGAATTCTTTTATTTCACTAGAGGAATATAAAGATAATCTTGATTGCAAAATTTTGGATTTAGAGCAAATGCAATCTGTAGTTATTTAACTATATAAATCTATTAAGCGAAAACGCAATGTTTCCACTCTTCTTTTGTTAACCCCTAAATCGTAAATGCCTGCTCTCGAATGTGACTTTACTTGAAAAATATTAACTTTATTTAAACTTTTAATTTCTATGTCATCAACAAATTTCATTATCCTACTAATTGCTACAGCATGTATGTAGTCTTTATCTTTTTTAATTATCTTAACCCTAGGAGTATTTTCTAATATTTGAATTAATTCAATAAATGCTTTTTCGGAATCATCAACCTCCCAAGTTTGGAATATGCAATTAGTTCTTAATATGCAATTAGTTAGATTATTATCAACACTCACCAATTCATGAGAATTTAGTGTCATTGGATCAAATATTATTCCACTAAATAAAATTAAACTTAGAATTAATTTGAAAAAAGTATTTTTCAAAAATAAAATAAAAATTTTTCTTTGTTGTTTTTCCAATGAAATAAATTTCTTATAAATTAAAATAATTAACTATTTCTTTAATATTAACTTCTTAGTATAATTCTAATATTAAAGATTGGACTAAGAAAATTTATTCACTAATTTCTTCAATATTAATTTTTTTAACACTGCATACAAATTTCATTTGTGATAATCAAAATTTAAGCATCATTGTAAGAAATAATCTCAATGGAGATTTTGCTTTAGTAAAAAACATAACAGATATTAAACCAGGGGGATTCATAAATATTACATGGAACAAAAAAAAACTTATGCTTCCATACTCACCAAGAGTTGGATTTATTTCTTTTTCAGATAATAAATGGGATTTTAGATATAATTTTAAAGATAATCTTAATATAAATGAGGAGGAACCATCATTATATGAACTATTGCCAAATGGAAAATATATTACTCATGAATGTATTTTTAAGAATTAAATTAATATGAATAATCCTAAAAGTAAAATTCATAAATATGTAAAATTAAATGACTATAAACCCTTTGATTACTTAATTCCCTCTATTAAATTAAACATAATAATAAAAAAGAATAATGTTAATATTACTTCAGAATTATTATTAATAAAAAAGAATAAATCTACAAAAGAAATTCAATTAAAAGGAAAAGATATAAAAATAAATAATATATATTTAAACAACGTAAAGTTAAATAAAGATCTTTTTCATAAGAAAGAAGATATCTTAGTAATTAAGAATATTATTAATAAAGAATGTAACCTAAAAATTGAAAGTTCAATTGCCCCTAAAGATAATATTTCGTTATTAGGCATGTATGAAAGCAATGGAATCATAACGACCCAATGTGAAGCAGAGGGTTTCCGAAAAATATGCTTCCATCCTGATAGGCCAGATATTTTAAGCAAATATGTTGTAAGGATTGAGGCTGACAGAGAAAAATATCCAATATTACTTTCAAATGGAAACTTTAAAAATCGTGCAGTTTTAAAGAATAATCGTCATGAAATAGTTTGGGAAGATCCCTTCCCAAAACCATCTTATTTATTTGCTTTAGTCGCTGGAAAATTAAAGTGTGTTGAAGACCATTACTTTACTAAATCAAATCGAAAAATAAAGATCAATTTATATGTTGAAAATGGGGACGAAGTTTACGTTCAACATGCAATTGATTCTTTAAAAAAAGCAATGAGATGGGACGAAGTTAAGTATGATTTAGAATATGATTTAGATTTGTTCAATATTGTTGCTATTAGGCACTTCAACATGGGTGCGATGGAAAATAAAAGTTTAAATATTTTTAACTCTAAATTAGTTTTGGCAAATGAAGAAACTTCAACTGATGATGAACTTGAGAGAATAGAAGGTGTAGTTGCTCATGAATATTTTCACAATTGGACAGGTAACAGAATAACTTGTCGTGACTGGTTTCAATTATCATTAAAAGAAGGTCTTACTGTTTATAGAGATCAACAATTCACTTCTGATATGCATAGTTATGAAATCAAAAGAATTGAAGATGTAAAGTTTTTAAGAAAGTATCAATTTAGAGAGGACTCTGGGCCAACTTCTCACTCAGTTCAACCAGAAAAATATCTTGAAATAGATAATTTTTATACTACGACTATCTATGAAAAGGGTGCTGAAATTATAAGAATGTCAAATATAATTTTGAATGAAAATAAATTTAAAAAAGGATTTAAAAGTTTCATATCAAAGTTTGATGGTAAAGCAGCAACCATAGATAATTTTATAGATTCTATATTCTCAGAAGAGAAAGAAATAAATATTGATCAATTTAAATTATGGTATAAGCAAAATGGAACTCCAAAAGTAAATATTAAGAGGTCCTGGGATGCATTTAATAAAAAACTTTCATTAACTTTTTCTCAGGATGAGGGCAGCGGTAAGACACTAATAATTCCTATAAAAGTCGCAGTTTTTTCTGATACAAACAAATTTAAAGAATATAAATTTATCTTAAAAGACAAAAAAGATATTTTAATTATTAAAGACATTAATACAAAATTTAATAAGCCTATAGTTTCATATTTTAGGGAATTTTCTGCCCCTGTAATATGGGAAACTGATACGACATATGATGAAGAGATTTTTATTATTGAGAATGAATTAGATTTATTTTCAGTTTATGATTCAATTAATAGACTTTATAAATATATTGTATCTAAAAGACTTGATGATAAAATCAATTTTGATATTGAAAACAAATTAATTATAGCTATTAAATCTATAATTGAAAAACAAACCAATATTAATTTAAATTTATTATCCGAAATAATTAATATTCCATGTTTTTCTGACTTAGAATCTAATTTCAATAAAATTGATCCTCTAAAATTATATAAAATTTCTGAAGATTTACACTATAAATTTGCTAATAACTTAAAGATTAATCTTAAGAACAAATTAAATGTTATTGAAAAAGATATATATAAAAGATGGCCAAATGGTAGAGACGAAAGAAAATTAATTGAAAAGATATGGAAACTCTTATTATATTCAAATGACAGTAAATTAAGGAAAAAATTAATAACTTATATAGATACTAATAACATGACATTATCAAAATCAGTATTGAATGTTTATCAAAATTTTAATTTCAGTGAAATAGATTTAGTATCAAATAAATTTTTTAATAAATGGAGTAAAAACAGTATTGTATTAGATAGTTGGTTCGCCTTCCGTGCATCTATAGAAAGAGAAAATTACATTGAGGATTTAGAAAATCTTTTTAATCATGAATGTTTTGATATAAAGTCGCCAAATACATTAAGGTCAATCCTTAATGGGTTTGTCTCTAATAATAGATTTTTCCATGATCAAGAAGGCAAAGGATATAATTATATAGCTAATAAGGTAATAGAATTTGATAAAATAAATCCAATAATTATTTCAAGATTTATTAAATTATTTAGTCGTTGGGATCAATATGTAGAACCATATAAAACAAATATGCATAATGCTATTAAGTTTATAGACTCTTATGATTTATCTATTAACTCAAGAGAAGTAATTGATTTGATTTTAAAAAAATGATTTTCTACTATTATTAACACTTATAAAAAAAAATAATATATAATATTTTATTTAAACATTAAATTGTGTATTTATTTTCAAAAAAATTAATCTATTGTATTTAAATAATTTAAATAGAATTATAATTATAAATTATTGAATAATTTATAAACAATAGTATATTAGTTTTCTAAATTAAAAAAATAATGATTTAGATTAAATAAATAATTAATAAAAATTTAGGTATAATTTTTATTTATATTAAATTTAGAATATAATTAGTTAAATTTAGAATTTGTTATGTTTGCGATTGCATTAGGAATGTCAAAAATAGAGACATTAACAGTAGCTATATCTAGTTTCATTTTTATTGGAGCATTTACATGGGTTTCTATTAAAGGAGACTTAAGAAAAATTGCTCAAGAACTTATTGAAGAAAGTAATAAAGATTGAATTATAATTTTTTTTATATTAATTTATTTTTGGTGTAGTCCAGGATAATCAATTATGTGCCTTATCTCTTTCAGGGAAGAGCCATAAATTTTATGTCCTTTTAGATCAACTCCTACCCACTTTTTCTCTTGATCATAAGATTCATTATTATTTGATTCAATTTTTAAGGATTTATTTTCGGTCCAAGTTAATACAATGTCCCAGCCTTTATAATTTTCGATCATATTTTGCAATAATTAATATATCTTAAGCTTAGTCATCAATCATTAAAACAAAAACAAAGGAAATAAGTAGTTTTTTATAAAAAATTATTTAATCTGAAGAATATATCTTTACCTTGCTTGCACATTGGTCAGCTCTTAATCTTGCTTGATCAATATCTTCACCTGTGGCAAGTACAACTCCCATTCTCCTACCCTTTTTGGCATAGGGCTTACCAAAGATCAAAATTTTTGAATTTGGTATTTTTAAAGCTTGATCTATTCCATAGAAGGCAAATTCTTGATATTCATTTTCTGAAAGGATTACCCTTGTAGCAGCAGAACTAATAAGATTAATTTCAGGAATTGGTAAATCAAGTAAAGCTCTCAAGTGAAGCTCAAATTCATTTATATTTTGACTTAAGAGGGTTACCATTCCAGTGTCATGAGGCCTAGGAGATAATTCTGAAAAGATAAGATCTGATTCTTTAACGAAAAATTCAACACCATATATTCCTGCACCATTAAGATTATCAAGAATAATATTAGTAACTCTCTTGGCTTCTTCTAAAATTGACTTTTGAATAGGCATAGGTTGCCAACTACATTGATAATCTCCTTTAAATTGTTCATGACCTATTGGAGGACAAAACATAGTACTTCCATCTCTGGTTCTAACAGAAAGTAATGTAAATTCGTAGTTGAAGTCTATATATTCTTCAAGAATTACTCCTTGTACATCTCCTCTTGAATTTTCCAATGCCTGAAGCCAAGCCTCTCTTAAATCATCTTCTTTAAGAACTAGATTTTGACCTTTTCCAGAAGAACTCATTAAAGGCTTAATTAATAGAGGGAAACCTATTTCTGAAGCATTAGATTTAAGTTTAAATAAATCATAAACATATCTATATTTTGCAGTTCTAATTTTTAAATCAGAAGAAGCCAAGTCTCTAATTTTATCTCTATTCATTGTCATTTCTACAGTTCTTGCATTTGGAACAATATTGATACCATTATTTTCCAACTCTTTAAGAGCTTCAATTGATAAAGATTCAATTTCTGGAATGACAAAATCTGGTTGTAAACTACTTATTAAATCGATTAAAAGTTTTTTATTGCTCATATCTAAAACAAAGAACTTATCTGCCACTTGCATAGCAGGTGCATTTTTATATTTGTCAACAGTAATTACTTCGCATCCTAATCTTTTAGCTTCAATTACTAATTCTTTACCTAATTCGCCACTACCGAGTAACAATAATTTTAAATTTGAAAAAGGTAAATTTTCCATTTTAAATTAAATTAAATTTTGAGAATTTATTCATTATCTTTTTTTAATGAATTATTTTTTTTATCATTTTTTTTATTTAAACCAATAAAGTAAGTTTTTTTATTAAATAAACTCTGATCCTTCATACTATTTCTTAATCCAGTAGTCATAGCACCAATAAAGAAAAATCCAATAATTAGCCATATAAGTCTTTCTAAAAGAATAAAAGGAGAAAAGGCTTGTCCTGATCTAACAATTTCAGTAAGAGGGTCTAAGGGATCCAAATTTTTTCTAATTGATTTACTTTGTATACATTATATAAATAAAATAGAGCAAATTTAAAAAAGATAATTTTTAATAAAAAAATATATAAATAAATAATTAATAAAAAATTTCTCATATTTTTTTACACGAAAAACATTTACTAATGTTATCTTCAGGATATATTTCAAAGTATTATGTCTATAAACGTTAAAGGAACTCAGATCGTTACTCCTGATAAAAGAATTTTACACCTTGGTGATTACTCTGGGAATGTCCTCTTAATAGTTAATGTTGCGAGTTATTGTGGTTTTACTACTCAATATAAGGATCTTCAAAAACTACATGAATTGTATTCAGATAAAGGTCTTAAAATATTAGCTTTTCCATGTAATGATTTTGGCAACCAGGAACCTGATTCCCTTGAGGATATTCAAAATTTTTGTTCGACAAAGTTTAATGTTAAATTTGAAATTTTTGACAAGGTTCATGCTAAAGGTGATACAACAGAGCCTTTCACTACATTAAATAAAATGGAACCAGAAGGTGATGTCGAATGGAATTTTGAAAAATTTTTAGTTGGCAAAGATAGCGAAGTAATTGCAAGATTTAAATCAGGAGTTAATCCATTAGAGGAAAACCTAATAGCTGCTATTGAGGTTGCTCTTGATTCTTAAATTAAGAAGCTTCTTTATCGTAAAAACCATATTCCCAAAGTTTTTTGCAAAAGTCATTTTCGTTAAGAGTTAAAAGATGTTTTTTCATCTTCATATAATCTTCTTTACTTTCTAATTTCGTATCATTACAAAAATATATTCTGGTGATTATGGAAGCTAAATTTTCTTTATTCATATTATTAATAAATATTTTTTAACTTAAATTCTTTACTGATAAAATCAACCAAAATTAATAAAAATATAACAAGTTAAAAAATACGAGAATTATTAAAATTTTGTTTTTACAAGTTTTTATTTTATTTATCTAAATCTTTGCCTTGAACCTTTATTGTTTGTGTCTTTCTAACAATTTTTTCTTTTACTATACTTTGTGGATCTCTTGTATTTGACTTTTTAACAGTTTTATCAATTACCATACCGTCAGTATTTTTTGTTTTTGCTGTCTTCTTTTCCTTATTTTCTTTATTTGATATTTTTAATCTTTTTTCTGATATATTCTCTTTTTCATTAGTTTCTTTGATTCCTTTTATTGGTTCTTTCTCTTTTGATTTTGCTGATTTTACAATATTAGAGACTTCCTCCTCTTTTTTATTAGTTTCTTTAATTCCTTTTATTGGTTCTTTCTCTTTTGATTTTGCTGATTTTACA
>Ga0160422_10001444_pt1 | contig 14860 bp, 14 predicted proteins | sample Fk160mmetaG_FD_108192 | JGI IMG/M metagenome (GOLD analysis project Ga0160422, IMG submission 108192) | Marine microbial communities from the Central Pacific Ocean - Fk160115 60m metaG | ecosystem: Environmental > Aquatic > Marine > Oceanic > Photic zone | place: The Central Pacific Ocean...
ATAAGCAATACGATTTCCGTCAAACCGTTACAGTACCGCCAGGAACACTGGACCGATCTCCCTGCGGTACCGGTACCAGCGCACGGATGGCTCTGCTTTACGCTCGCGGCGAATTGGGCCTGAGTGAGCCCAAAGATTTCGAAGGCCCGCTTGGCACCTATTTTCGAGGAGAGGTTCTCAGCGCTGAAGACCGCGACGGCGTTTGCTTCATCCGCCCCAGAATCACGGGACGTGCATTCATCACAGGGCATCATCAGTTCGTTCTGGACCCGGAGGATCCACTCCCGCGTGGCTATCGGGTAGGCCCTGAGGCAACCGAGTGATAACGGCTCAGCTAGTAAAACACCCGCGAAGGAAAATCGTTAAATATGTTCAAGCATCAATTTTTGACTCTCGCAATCATTAGCACTCCGGCGAGTGGTGCGGCCTTCGCAGGGGATCCGATCAATCTGCAGAGAGTACCGCTTATGCAAGGGCAGGCGACGCTCCATCGCCCTAATCGCATAAGACGGCTGCCAGATGGCCGCGCGGTGCCAATACAGGCAGAGGAAGTTCGAGCAACCGCGAGGTGAGCGGGATGGCGGGAAATCGTCGGCGCAGGATCCACACTGTTGACTCTCATACCGAAGGGAATCCAACCCGAGTAATTGTCGGAGGAGTTCGTCCTCCTCCAGGAGAGACAATTTTCGAGAAGCTCGCTTGGCTCGAGGAAAATGACGACAGCCTTCGTAAGCTGCTTGTCCATGAGCCACGTGGCGGTGGTCTCATGTGCGCCGTGCTACTTATGCCGTCTATCAGCGAGCCAGCAGATTTCTCGGTGCTTATCATGGAGCAGGAAGGATTTGTCCCCATGAGTGGCCACTGCATCATTGGCACTGCGATGACGGTAATTGAGACCGGCATGGTGGATATGGTCGAACCACAGACGATAGTAAGGTTCGATACGCCTGCAGGACTCGTCACCTGCTACGTCGATGTCGTAGACGGCGAAGTGGATGCGGTCAGCTTTGAAAACGTTGCCAGCTTCTTAGACCGAAAAAATGCAACCATCGACACAGCTCTTTCCGGCGCCCTGTCTATCGATATAGCCTACGGCGGAGACTACTACGCTATGGTCGACGCTGACACAATTGGCCTTGAGCTGAATCCGGTGAACGATGCGCGGATCATTGAAACTGCTGTTGATATCCGTAGGTCAGTACTGGAACAACTCACTGTCCAACATCCAATTGTGCCGGAAATAAACGAGTGCTATCAGGTGCTCTTTACATCTGCTAGCCATAGTAATGGTGACTACAAGCAGACTATTGTCTCACCTCCGGGCGCAGTCGACCGTTCGCCGTGTGGCACCGGGACATGCGCGAGGCTTGCGTCATTGTTTGCCAGAGGCATGATAGGTATTGGCGAGACGCGACGCTTCGAGGGCGTGCTTGGAACCTGTTTTGAAGGGCAGGTGATCGAAGCCCGCGACCATCAAGGCAGGTGCTTCGTCACCCCCAGGGTGCGCGGCCGAGCGCACATTACCGGCTTTCACCAGTTCGTTCTTGCTGCCCAAGACCCTTTCCCTGCGGGTTTCCGCATGGGTCCGTTGCCACTAAAGTAAGCACCCACTCACAGCGTCAGAAGCCACAAGAATCCGTAGACCAAAAGGGTCACAGCACCACAACTCACTACGAAGCCAATCATTGTGATTTTCGACGGTTTCATAAATTCAAAGTCAGGGTGCTCGATGAGCACGGCTCTAGGCGCTGGTTGTGTAGTCTCTGGCAAGGTCATAGGTGGCACCTCAGGCTCATCCAGTTCCACCGGCGTACGTAGCGTCTCGTAGATACGATCCAGCTTTTCCTTCGAGGGTGGCGTTGTCGCCATACTGACCGTGACCATTACAACACTAGCAACAGCCAAGTAAATTATCATTTGCCATGGTAAAGAGAGCGCTCCGTCGTAAAGCATGAAGCCTGGCAACATAGGTGCAAATGAGGCATTGAAGCTGTAGCCAACCGCATTGACATCGCTGGTCAGAAACCACGCCGCGAAGCCACTCAATGTGGATGCCCAGGCCCCTACAGCGGTCGCCCGCCGCCAGAAAAAGCTCGCCCAGATTGCGATACCCATCATTGCCTGAACTATCCAAAAAAGCTCTAGCCCTGCGATAACGCTAGTAAGCCGAAAGGCAATAAAAATGCCGCCCAACACAACAATTACAGACGCAATTCTTCCTACCGTGATGTAGTGCCTCTCGCTCTGACCTGGCCGGATAAATGGCTTGTAAATGTTCTCAGTAAACAGCGCCGATGAGGAAACCATGAAAGTGTCACAGGAACTCATTACTGCGGCGAGCATGGACGCAACGAACAAACCAACCAACCCGGGCGCGACGGTTGGCAGAATATCTCTAGCCAGCATGCCATAGACCTGATCAGAGTCCGCATTTGCATAAATGGCAATCGCAATAAGTCCTGTCAGAGCCCACGCAACTGTGCAGGCTCTCTTTAGAAACATGCCACAGACTAGGCCTACTCTGGAATCAAATTCTGAACGTCCCGCGCCGCACATGGCCATCGAGTAGGGGGACGTAACCCAGCCGATAATCGCGTTAATAGTGATCACGATGATGTAAAGCATCGTGATTTCGCTCGGAGCCACCACGGCAAACACTTCTGGATTAGCGATAGATTCGCGGAGGCCGGACATCCCGCCTACCGTTTGAAACGCAAAGGGGAGCAATAGGAAAGACAGTACTATCGTCAGCAGACCCTGAATAAGGTCTGTGACGATGGCGGCATTTAAACCACCCGCAACACCATACGCTACAAACATGCCGGTCATCGCGAAGATTACCAATTCTGGGCCTACCACATCTCCGAACACAGCAGTTACCATCGCGCTCGAGGCTTTCAGCACTACGCCGATATTGACCGAAAGCTGCGCCATCCCAACGATGGCAAACAATACAGCTACACTTGCGCCATAACGGACACTCAAATAGTCTGCTGTGGTAACGCAGCGCATGCGTCGGAAGAGTGGCGCTAGGGTCCAGTAAATCGGTGTTGCGAATAACCACAACCACTGGTACCAGATACCTGACGCGCCTGAAGAGTAGGTCTTTGACGCCACAGTGACAGCCTGGTCAGTGTTGGTACCGGTTCCGAAAGTGAAGAAAGTCAGCATGGTCTTGCCGAACTTCCGGTCACTGATGAAAAAGTCAGATGACGAGGACACCTTTTTCGAGGTCATTATGCCCAGCCCGGTGATTCCGGCAAGGTAGGTGGCAATCACAACCCATTCAAAAATCAAATAAAATCCCCATGCTCCGGGCAAACTTCTTGCCTGGTACAGTTTCTGTCTAAAATGCTGATCGTTACTTGCGCGGAAGTCCACAGCCTACTGCACGAGTTGGCACCTCAAACCGCCGCCTGCTGCTCCGCAAAGGCAGTATAAGCACGATCGTATATGTTATACAATATCGTTGGCGAACGGGGTGAGAAACGTCATGGATTATCGGGTTTTAGGTCGCACCGGCGTCAGGATTGCGCCGCTGGCTTTAGGGACAGACAACTTTATGGACCCGACCCCTGCTGACGAGTCTGCTCGGATTCTTGAAATGGCAATCAGTGCCGGTGTCAACCTAATAGATACGGGAGATACCTATGCCAATGGAGCCGGGGAAAAGATTATTGGCGAGACAGTCGAACGACTGGGTCGACGTCATGATGTGCTGATCGCGACTAAAGTGGACCATGGTCAGCGCCGTCCCGGTTACACCGTCGACGACCCGGCGCAGTTTGGACCCAACGACCACGGCCATACCAGACTAAACATCATTCGCGCTTGCGAGAATTCCCTGAAGCGCCTTCGAACCGACTACATCGATCTGTACCAGATCCACAGGCCCTCGCCGGATATTCCCTGGGAAGAACAGTTGTCAGCACTGGACAGCCTTGTCCAGCAGGGCAAGGTGCGCTACGTCGGATGCTCGACGCATCCCGCGTGGGCTGTCATGAACGCGATAATGGTTAGTGATCTCAAAGGCTACGCGAGGATTGTCTGTGAGCAACCTCCCTATAATCTCCTAGACCGTCGTATCGAAAATGAACTCATCCCGATGTGCGAAACCCATGGCGTCGGAATCATAACCTGGTCCCCAATGGCAATGGGTGTGCTGGCGGGAAGGTATTCCGACCCCGATGATCTGCCGAAGGACTCAAGAGCGGTTCTGCGGGGAGGCTTTTACGCCGACCGTGTGACGCAACGGGGCATAGACGTAGGTATCGAGTTCAGTAGACTGGCGCAAGAGGTCGGGCTAAGCGCAGCACAATTGGCTGTCGTCTGGTCGAAGGAACAGCCGGGGATTACCGCGCCACTGATAGGTCCGCGCACAGTCCAGCAGCTCGAGTCATTTCTAGAAATCATGGAATCGAGATTAGACCCCGGCATACGAGCGGCCTGTGACGAACTCGTGCCACCTGGCAGTGCGGTCGCAAACTTCCACAATACTGCCGACTGGATGAAGGCAAAGATTGTTTAAGCCACCTCACGCTCTGGCGTAGAGGTTTCCTACAAGGTTTTGGTGGGCGCACTGTCGAGTGCGCCTACCAAGACAAAGTGGTGATCCCTGTCAAGTATTAATGCATGTACTGACCACCATTGACGAAGAATTTCGCCCCGGTGGTAAAGGTGGCGTTCACCATCCAAAGTGCCATATCAGTCAATTCACCAAATTCTCCGAGCCGACCAAGCGGCAGAGTGGCAAGCTCTCTTGACAGCCCCTCGTCAGTATCAAGCTGGTATCGCTCAATCACTTCCCGAGTCTGAACTGACCCCGGCACCAGACAGTTGACTCGGATCCGGGGTGCGAGTTCCAGGGCCATGCACTTGGTCAGTATCGCCACTCCCGCCTTAGCAGCGCAGAAGTTCGCGCCGTTCTTCCTGCCGGTTGACCCCGCAGCGGCACCCATGTTGATAATAACGCCTTCTCGGTCTGGATTGGCTCGCACGTACTCCTGACCACAGATGAAATGCCCCCTAAGGTGAGAATCCATGACGTCATCCCACAGGTCGTCCGTAATGTCCATGAAGCTGCAATCCCTATTGACCCCTGCGCTATTAATCAGAACGTCAACTCGCCCGAAAGCTTCAACGCCCGCCGCAAACATCTTGCGCACAGCTTGACGGTCAGACACGTCTGCCTGTTGGATCATAACTTTGCCTTCACCTGTCCGAGTTGTAAGCTCTTCGGCCAGCGCTTTAGCGGCTTCTCCGTTACGATGATAGTTGAGCAAGACTCGAAACCCTTTACTCGCAAAGCGATCCACCAGTGCAGCGCCGAGCCCTGTGGCTCCACCGGTTACAACCACGACCCTTTCTTCTATCAAGCTACCTCCGTGAACTTAAGCAGACCGCGCATGGTCGAATGACCCAATTCGGATATTGTATACAAGCCGCGCCTATAATACCCTTTCATCCTTGCTGGAGCCATGACTCTCAAGGGCATCCGGCTCAAACCGATCGAGGAATTCTCTATGTCCATGACAAGCTGGGGCGGCGTCATGCCTGCACTAATGACAGAAATGCATGAGGATGGTTCACTCGATTTAGACGCCACGGCACGGCACATGGAAGCATGCCTTGACGCCGGCGTCAGCGGTTTTATCATGCTGGGAACCCTGGGCGAAAATACCTCACTCACCCTTCAGGAAAAAGAAGCTGTCATTGCTTGCGCAGTTGAAGCCGCAGCTGGCCGTGTGCCGGTTATTGCAGGGATCGCTGAGTACACGCCTGAGTTTGCCATCAATATGATACGGCGGGCTGAGGCGGTTCATTGTGACGGGCTCATGACTCTGCCTAGCATGGTCTATCATCAGGATTCTCGGGAAGCGCTTGACTTCTTCAGCTGCCTCGCCAAAGCGACTGACCTGCCTATCATGATTTACAACAACCCAGTTGCGTACAATCTCGATTTATCACCTCAGGACTTTGTCCAACTAGCGCAGCACGACAACATCGTGGCGGTCAAGGAATCTTCTCATGACAGTCGTCGCATGACAGATATGATAAATGCATGCGGTGATCGATATCGCATGTTCTGCGGCGTGGATGATCGCGCACTAGAGAACTTTATATGCGGTGCGGTTGGCTGGGTTTCAGGTATGACAAACGCGTTTCCTCAGGAAAGTGTTCGGCTGTTCGATCTAGCCTTGTCAAACAGGATCGAAGAGGCGGTGGAACTCTATCGTTGGATCATGCCGGTGTTGCACCTTGACGTGGAGCTCAAGCTAGTACAGTACATCAAGTTGGCTAATCAGATGACCGGACTGGGTTCAGAGTGGGTGCGGTCACCGCGGCTTCCGATCACTGGGGAAGAACGCCGGCACATTGAATCGATCGTTCAGGCAGTTATCGACAGTCGGCCTAGACTGAATTCAATGTAGGCCTAGAGTGTTCCTTCAAAAAGTGTGGCTATTGAGGTAGACAGTAGGCTGTCTTCACTGTCGTGTAGAACTCGTTGGCGTAACTGCCTTGCTCCCTTGATCCAAAGCTTGAGCCTTTCATGCCTCCGAACGGAACATGATAATCAACTCCGGCAGTGGGCAGATTAACCATTACCATCCCCGCCTGGATGTCTCTTTTGAATAAAGATGCGGCGCGCAGCGATCTCGTGCAGATTCCGGCAGACAGGCCGAATTCAGTATCATTCGCAATGGCCAGCGCCTCATCTAAACCAGTAGCTTTGATTACCGAAGCGACGGGGCCAAAAATCTCCTCGCGGTTAATACGCATTTCATTATTGGTTTCGGCAAATAACGCAGGTGACAAATAGAAGCCTGGATTTTCGCGTTCGAGCGTCTCCCCTCCACACAGCAGTTCAGCACCCTCCTCGCGGCCAATACGCAGATACTCCAAATCCTGGTCCAGCTGTGACTGATCAACTACGGGACCAATATCTGTCTCTGGCTTTAGTGGGTCATCAACCCGTAGGCTGTTAATCCTGGTGATTAAAGTCTCTACGAATTCATCGTGTATACCAGCTTCAACGATCAGCCTTGAGGATGCAGTGCATCGCTGCCCGGTCGAGAAGTAGGCACCATTAATGGCACAGTTAACCGCCGTCTCTAGGTCCGCGTCATTCAGCACCACCAGCGGGTTTTTGCCACCCATCTCAAGTTGAAACTTGGCGCCCCGCTGGCTACAGGCTGCTGCAACTAGACTGCCCGTTGATACCGAGCCAGTAAAACTCACGCCCTTGATGCGCCGGTCCTCGAGCAAACTGGAGCCAACTATGCTGCCCGTGCCCATAACAAGGTTGAATACCCCTCTAGGCAGGTGGCGATGAATGATCTCAGCCAGCACCCAGGCGCATCCAGGCACAAGGTTCGCAGGTTTAAAGACAACGCAGTTACCAAAGGCCAGTGCCGGCGCAATTTTCCAGGCAGGAATGGCTATCGGAAAGTTCCATGGCGTGATGATGCCGATGACGCCAAGCGGTTCCCGGGTTATGTCAATTTCAACTCCAGGGCGCACCGAAGCGAGCCGATCACCCACCTGGCGCACCGTTTCACCACCAAAGTACTTGAATATGTGTCCTGCTCGAGCTGCTTCGCCGATCGATTCCGGCAAGGACTTCCCCTCCTCACGCGCAAGCAGTCTGCCTAGCTCTTCCTTACGAGCAAGGATCTCGCTTCCTACCGCATCTAGCGCATCGGCACGCGCTTGAATACCGTCATGCGACCATTGAGGAAATACCGCGGCCGCTGCATCTATTGCAGCCGTCACTTGCTCAGGACCTGCCTGAGCATATTCTCCAATAGTTTCGTTCGTATTGGAGGGATTGATATTCGGCACAAAAGCTCCGCCTTCGATCCACTCGCCGTCAATCAGATTCTTGAACTTACTCACTCAGAATGCTCCCGGTGTTCCGTTAAAAAAAGGTGATCACGCAGTCACAGCTGAGCGAATCGCCGACGATAAGCCTCCGAGGCAGGGGTCCGCACGGTGACCGAGAACGAAATCGATACCGAATTCATTACCTTCACCCAGTGAGGTGAAAGCACGGGCAAATGCACGCCGGTTCCTGGCGGCATATCGAACCACTCCCCCCTATCCGCAAGCGCTGCAGGAAATGGCTGATTGCGGTGTCCGCCATGCCAGTGATCCCGAAGTTGCTTCGCCGAGATGATATCGCGGTCTTCACGGTCGAAAATCTGTATTCGCTTGTCACCAGCAATCTGGAGAAGAAACTGGGACTCGGGATCAATGTGAAAAGGCGTAACCGCACCGGGGGAGGAGACAAATACAAACGAGCGCAAGTTGCTGAATTCTGGAACTGTGTCTCCTAGAGCCTCGCCCACTTCTCGAATGCAGGTCTCTAGCACCTCTCTGTATTCTTGGTCTGATTCAGCACTTTTGATCACCATCCAGGACTGACATTCCTCGATACGTCGAATGGTCTCTGAGACGCTTAGGCCATTGGCGGGCGTCAGGTTGGGATCAATGCTCTTAGGGAGCTCCCCCGAGTTGTACTCAATGAGGTTAGAGGGCATGTTCTTTGCCAGCGCTACGATTCGCTCGAGCTCGAACAGAGGATTACTAGCCAGATCGTGAGTAATCAGAAAGGGACTGTTATCAAACTGTGCCGAAACAGGGTCACTCGCGCGAGACTGAATATTAATCATTGGCTGCCGTTAGTACCGCCGATTGAAAATTGTATACTATATACTCATGCACCCACCACCCCTTCCCCGGATCACCAGTGATTGGTGGACCATTGCCAGATCTCCGGACCTTGGATCAATCAACGCCGAAAACCAGCAGGCGGTCGATTTTAGTATCTGGCGCGCTGCTGACCACTCATGGCAGCTCGGTGCCTGTATTCGTAACACGGCTGTTGGAGGTCACGGTCGACTTCTTTATCGCTGGGAATCCGCCCAGCTTTCCAAACCGGCATGGAGACCGGCCGGCGTATTGCTGCAGGCTGAAACTCACTTCGGAGAAAGTCACGGCGGGTTACAGGCGCCGTTTGTTATAAAACATCTCGATCGGTATCACATGTTCTACGGCGGATGGAGGAATATCTGCAGCGCCTGCAGTGCCGACGGCAAGACCTTTGCCCGCAAGCTGAATAATCGGCGCGAAAGCCAAACTTTTCCTGGCGCTGGCGACGCACTATTGCGTGACCCAATGGTGGTTCAATGGAAGGGCAGGTATTTTATGTATTACACGCAAGAGCAGGGCGGGAGAGGCGCCATTTGCGCACGAAGCTCGTCTGATCTGCTGACCTGGTCGCACAGTCAGACAGTCAATCGGGGCGGCAATGCGGGAATGGGTCCTGCGGATGCCGAATGTGCGTTCGTATTTGCGAAGGACGACAGCCTACTGTTGTTTCGCTGGGATGAGAGAGGGATCACCACCATCTACAGGTCAACTGATCCCCTGGACTTCGGCGTCGATCACGACCAGCTTAAAGTAGGAGAACTGCCCTTTGAATGTGTCAGGATTATTCAGGAAAAAAATCGCTTTTACCTAGCTTCACTGCACGAAGATTACTCTGGTATAAAACTGGCTTGTATGGAATGGGGTTAAGATCGATACAGACTAAAGCCTGCGGGCAATCGCGAGAATGCGAATGACAAGAAAAATTAGCGATACTGCATTTTCTCCAGCGATATTGCTCGTCATAGTATTTTTGTTTCTTGCCGTGACTTCACACGCTGGTAACCGCCTTGTCTACACCAAATATGACGAGGAAAAACCTAAGTTACGAGTACTCGACCTCGAGACAGGCGAGAGCGCTTTTATCACTCATGGCCGAGATGCCAGTTGGTCGCCAGACGGCCATGCACTGGTTTTCTCCCGGATGGACGCTAACGGCGCTAACCTCTATATCGCTGAGGCACACCACGAAGGTGCGGTCCGTCAACTAACAGATTCGTTTGCGCACGACAGGGGACCCACATGGTCCCCAGATGGCTCCATGGTGGCTTTTTCTTCGGATCGTAGCGGGACCGACCAGATTTGGCGCATGAATATCGCCAGTGGTGATTGGGGACCTAATCTCACTCAACTGACCACTGACACGCCACATAAACGCGTCAACAACTTTGTATCCTGGTCACCTGATGGCCGCTGGTTAGCCTTTGAATCCGACCGGGACCGTGATGATCCAGAAATCTTTCTCGCGAATGCCGTGGATGGAACCAACCAGCAGCGATTGACGTTTAGCCGGGCACTCGACGAAGTGCCATCCTGGTCACCAGATGGCCGTTACATCTTGTTTTCGTCAGATAGGCACGATGATCCTCTATCCCGCAATTACGACATCTATATCATGGCAATCGACCACAGAAATCCAAGACGGCTAACCAATACACCAGGCGCCGCATCCTATCCATCCATGTCTCCGGACGGTCGATATATTGCGTTTTCTTACCGGGCGCCCGGTGCTAGTTCGACAGACGTCATGCTGATGAATGCGGACGGGTCTGCAATACGGAATCTCATCTCGGACGCCGATATGCCGAGGTTCGCGCCTAATTGATACGACTGACTGCGCGTAAAGCGCGATCGGTATAGGCATTCGACGAGACGGTAACAATGGATTTATCGTATTCATAAAATACGACATATGAATTGACTAGCTTGCAAGACAGGCCGGTCAGGTGCCACAAAACCCCACCCTTCTTCCTGACACGTCGCAGTATCTCAGGCGCGGTGACTTCCATCACTGCTCTACTGGCTGCTGCCTCCTTTACGAAAATTTCGCGCTGGCAGACATAGACGCTGGACAAGGGCTTTACGCTGTGAAACTTCGTCGATAGCTTCATGATCTTGGGCACTATTGCAATTTTGCTGATTCGATGTGACGGGAAAGGTGACAGCAGCGAGGCCACGGGCTCGCCGGGGTCAAGGTAAGTGGCCCGCGTTTAACTTACTACTGCCGCTCGATGCTGAGCAGATCCCGGATGAAAGTTCTTACAGCACGTCCATGTTGAGACCTCTTGCGGGTGACTAGGTGCAGCGTTGCTTCTTGCCGCAGCTCATCGGGCAAGATTGGCCTGATATCACCTCGCTCCACCCACTGCCTAGCTGACTCCTCAGGAAGATAGGCAAGATAAGCGCCGGAGAGGATGAGAAAGGTCAGAGCCTCCATGTCGTCGCTGGTAGCTGATCCTCGAGTGCCAAATTCTGACGCGAGTTCTCCTTCCATCTCTGCCTGCCGTCGGTTCGCATAGTCAAATTCAAGCAGTTTGTCAGCTGTGATCCTGCTATCACTAACATTAAATAACGGATGATTGCGGCCGCAAAAAAGGTGGTGCACCTCTCTGGTCAGTGGCTCGTAATGCAGCGTCTGAACACGATGGTGGAATAGCCCAATCGCCAGATGTAGGCGACCGTTCAACACACCAGTTTCCAACCCTAAGGGAGTCTCAATCCGTAGATCGAAGTTCACGTCGTTGTCACGCTGTTTGAATCTGGCGATCGCTTCCGACACCTTAACATCGGGATTGGTCACCAAGTTATCGCAGAGACCCAGACGAACCTCGCCAGCGAGGCGTTTCTGCGTCTCGCTGGCCTTCAAACGAAAGTCATCGATGGCAAGAAAGAGTCGCTCTGCCTCCTCGAAGATGACCCGCCCCTCCTTTGTCAAGGAGAACCCTGACCTACCTCGACGACAAAGCTGAAGACCAAGCCGCGCTTCAAGATCTGCCATCTGCGTACTGATTCGTGACACGCGGCTGTTTAAGGCCAGTTCGGCAGCCGAGAAGCCCCCATTTTCGACAACAGCAATAAACACGTGGAGCAAATTTAGATCTGAACCTTGGAAAGAACGGATCATGTGGATACCACTTACTTTCTATTAATTGTAACTGACCTTACCATCATGGTCATTTAATGTAAGTAAGCTTCGCGCTTCAATAAGGGGGCTTTATCTCGCTCAGCGGAATATATATGGACAATGAAATTATTTACTCCGACACGATTCCAGGCGGCCGCCATTGGTCCATGCTGATGCGCGCGGGCAACGTCCTGCGACTGATAGACGAGGAGGGCGGTGCAAATGTGGGGATGCTGCTTTATAACTCTGAAAACACCCTTGAACGCTACAACATGCCCGACACATTGAAGGGGCAACACACGTTTCGGCTTACTAAGGGCAACTGCCTATATTCCGACATGGGTCGCGTGCTCTGTTCGATCATTGAGGATACGGCTGGTTGGCACGACACGGCGACAGGCACGTGCAATAGCAATTTGGTGGAGAAGCGCTGGGGTCACCGTTCGTACCAGGAAGCTCGCAATGACTACATCCGTAACGGGCGTGACAGCTTCTTGATTGAACTTGGTAAATACGGCCTCGGCAAACGGGATCTTGCTGCCAACATAAACTTTTTCAGCCGCATCGAAACAGACCTCGACGGCAACCTAATCTTTGGTAAGCCCGCTTCCGCTGCCGCTCATGTTGATTTACGTTTTGAAATGAACACGATTGTCATATTTCATACCTGCCCGCATCCGCTCAATCCCGCTTCGACTTACCCCTCGAGGCCCGTGACCTATGAAATTCGCCGGGCAAACCCGGTAACTATCAACGATGCCTGCCGAACACTTCGGGAGGAGAATGAACGCGCCTTTACCAACACTCTCCTTTATCGCGCCGGGGGTGACACATGATCCTGGAGAGCCAGCGCAGGCCGGCGGACGCTAGTTTCCGCCAGATCATCGAGGCCGGAGATTACTTCATGCGAATACTCGACGAAGGAGAGGTATTCCGGATTCTTGACCTAGAGGGAAATCAGGCAGTCGATACACTTTTTTACAGCGCTGAGAATCCCGCAGAGCGCTACAGTACAGTCGACACGATTCGCGAGCAGGGCAACGTTTATCTCACCGCAGGCACGAGCCTCCTCTCGACAGAGGGTAACGTGATGCTTGAAATTATTGCTGACACCTGTGGCCGCCATGACACCCTCGGGGGCGCCTGCGCTGCAGAGAGCAATACGGTGCGTTATGCGCTGGATAAGAAGACAATGCATTCCTGCCGAGACAGCTGGCTGCTGGCACTCGCCGAGCATGAGCGCTTCGATATGAGCAAGCGCGACATAACACATAACATCAACTTTTTTATGAACGTACCTGTCACCCCTGCGGGTGGGCTGACCTTCGAAGATGGCATCAGCGATGCGGGCAAGTATGTGGAACTGATTGCTCGCATGAAAACAATAGTTCTGATTTCAAATTGCCCACAGCTTAACAATCCCTGCAACGCCTACAACCCAACGCCTATCGAGGTATTTGTTTGGAGAGATGCGAGTTAACTGGCAATGACCATCAACTCGGTGTTGATCGCCAACCGCGGCGCCATTGCTGTCCGTATAGCTCGCACGCTAAGGCGTTTACAAAGGCGAAGCATCGCTGTTTATGCAGAAGACGATGTGGACTCAGCGCACATCGATGCCTGCGATGTGGCGGTTTGCCTAGGGCCCGGCACGGCTTCCGAGACCTACCTGAACCAAGAGCGATTATTGCAGATCGCTGACGAGAATGGCGCTAACGCTATTCATCCCGGCTACGGCTTCCTATCTGAGAACGCGGACTTTGAGCGCCGGTGCGCTGAAGTCGGCATCGCCTTCCTTGGGCCAACAGCAGAGCAGATAGAGGTATTCGGGCGGAAACACAGCGCACGTCAACTAGCGGTTGAATCTGGAGTTCCCCTTTTAGTCGGCAGTGACCTTGTAGAGACCGTTGACGCAGCGATCGAGGCAGCAGAGCAAATAGGTTATCCAGTTATCCTGAAAAGCACCGCCGGGGGTGGCGGTATCGGTATGCGACAGTGTGAGGACGCGATTTCTCTGCAACAAGCGTTTCCTGGGGTAAAACGACTTGCAGAGGATAATTTCGGCGATGCAGGTGTTTTCGTCGAACAGTATGTTACTCAGGCGCGTCATGTTGAAGTTCAGGTCATCGGCGATGGCCGCGGTCGCGTTCTTGCTGTTGGGGATCGTGATTGCTCATTGCAACGGCGCCAGCAGAAGGTAATAGAGGAGTGTCCCGCGCCATGCTTGCCCGAGGATATTCGCGCCAAACTACACGAGTCCGCGCGCAACCTGCTGGCTAATGTCAATTATCGGGGCGTTGGGACGGTAGAGTTCATCTACGACGAAAAGCGCCGGCAGGCCGCATTCTTGGAAGTCAACACTCGTCTGCAAGTGGAACACGGCGTAACGGAAATGGTATACGGAATCGACCTTGTTGAGTGGATGGTGAGGCTCGCAGAGGGCTCACTTCCAGACATAGATGAACTTGAGGCTACGCTATCATCGAACGGCCATGCTATGCAGGCGCGGATCTATGCAGAAGACCCTTCGGAGGATTTTCGCCCCTCGCCCGGGCTGATCACCCATGCGGCTTTTCCCGCAGGTTCCGCCGAGCTTAGGGTGGATACCTGGGTTACCTCAGGTTCACAGGTCTCACCGAGTTTCGACCCATTGCTGGCCAAGGTTATCGCCCACGGCTGCAACCGCGAAGCGTCGCGCACGGCACTGCTCGCAGCTCTGGGCGACACGCTACTTTACGGAACCCAGACAAACCTCGCCTACCTGCGCCAAATTATGGTCATGGATGAATTCGTCGAGGCTAGACTTCATACTCGTCTGTTACACGACCTCACACCGCACGCTGCAACCATACGCGTCCTTTCAGGGGGCACCATGACAACGGTGCAAGACTGGCCAGGCCGCACCGGCTACTGGCATGTTGGTGTACCTCCGTCGGGGCCCTTCGATGACTTGAGCTTTCGTCTTGGCAACCTGCTGCTTGGAAATGAGCCGGGTGTACCGGGACTTGAAATGACTGTCTCCGGTCC
>Ga0160422_10001445_pt1 | contig 14854 bp, 5 predicted proteins | sample Fk160mmetaG_FD_108192 | JGI IMG/M metagenome (GOLD analysis project Ga0160422, IMG submission 108192) | Marine microbial communities from the Central Pacific Ocean - Fk160115 60m metaG | ecosystem: Environmental > Aquatic > Marine > Oceanic > Photic zone | place: The Central Pacific Ocean...
AGCGAGATTCTCATATCAGTTAGGAAAAGATAATGATAAGTTTGATAAAACAACTATTTTAGTGTCACCAGGCACTCATTATATTGATAATAGACCTGGTTTTGTCATTGACGATAGTGGCACAGTAACTGATGTCAACGGATCTGCAGCTTCAATAAGTGAATTATCTATTGGAACAAAGTTTGACATACAAGATCCAGACAATGTTTTATACCATTTCAACTCTATAAATGGTGGTGTCATACTACCAAGAGGAACATCAATTATAGGTCAAGACCTAAGAAAGACAAAGATAAGACCAAAATTTATCCCACAACCTGACAATGATAGTATAAAGAGATCCGCACTCTTTAGAGTAACTGGTGGTTGCTTCTTTTTCAATTTCAGTATTTTTGATGGTGACCCTGCCGATAGAATTTTTAGAGACTACACACAAAATGTATATTCTCCCAACTATTCACATCACAAACTAACATGTTTTGAATATGCTGATGGCACAAATATTGTGGCAGGTAAAGCAAATACTGATTTAGACATGTATTATGCTAAGTTGACTCTCGCTTATGGTGTCAACAGTGGCAGAGCACTACCTAACTATCCAGCAAATAAAGATTTCCAAAAAACAATTGATGAATCAAGAATAGTTGGTGCTATATCAAAACTTGGTGATCTTGAAATAGATGATATATTCTCTGGTGCGACTCCATCTTCTGCTATTGCGACTACCGTGGTCACTGTTGTAACCAGAACTGAACACAACTTAAACGTTGAAACACCTATCATAATCAATGGTGTCAACAATAGTGACTATGATGGCAGTCATGTTGTATCTCAAGTTCTAAGTGCGACATCATTTACTTACTCAGTGCCTGTAGCACCTCCGTCTACAGCAACTCCTTCACTCACTGGTCTTGCACCCACAGTCATAGTAGAGAGTGACAGTGTGACATCTTCTTCACCATACATATCTAATTGTTCTCTACGATCTGTCTTTGGTATGTGTGGTTTACATGCCGATGGAAGTAAAGCAACTGGATTCAAGTCCATGCTTGTTTCACAATTCACAGGTGTTGGTTTACAGAAAGATGATAATGCGTTCGTAAAATATAACAAAACATCTGGTACATGGCAAGATCAAGCGACACTAGGAACATCAGTTACATTACACACAGATAGTCTTGCAATCTACAAACCACAATATGAAAACTTCCATGTAAAAGTATCAAGAGATTCAGTAGTACAAGTTGTATCAAGTCATGCATTAGGATTTGCAAAACAATACGTCACAGAATCTGGTGGTGATATTTCACTAACAAACTCAAATTCCAACTACGGAACCACTGGATTAGAAGCAGACGGATTCAAATCTCAAGCATTTATCAAGGATGACAAAGCGTATATCACAAGTATTGTACCACCCAAGAAAACTTTCAATAAAGATGAGGATGTAAACTGGTTATCTCTTGACGTTCCAGCAACAGTGGGCGTAAATACTGACACTCAATTGTATCTGGCAAACTTCAAAAACTTGGACACTGTGCCTGTCAAGACAGCGAGTGGATTTCATGTCGGTAACAAAGTAGGAGATAAGTTATTCTGTTCAATAAACAATATTGTCTACGGTGCTGACATACTTATGCCAGGACCTCTTAATGACACTGATACTTGGGTTTCATCTAAAAAAGAAGTATTTGTAGGTAGTAATTCAGGAATCAACTCTATAAGCAGTAATGTAATAACTTTAGAGGACGTACATAAGTTCAATACAGGTGAAAAAATCAGATTTTACTCTGACACTGGGTCTCTCCCAGATAATATTGTATCGGATAGAGACTACTTCGCAATCACTGCTGGATTAGCAAACGATAAGATAAAGATAGCGACAACATTTAACAATGCAACTGCAGGTAGTAATCTTACTGGTATAAACAATCTGGGTGGTAAGATAAAAGTTGTTTCTACAGTTGATGGTAAAGAGCCAGGTGAGCCTGGTCATCCAATACAATATGATACCACCAATGGTTGGTATGTGAACGTTGGTGCTGCTAACACATTACGTGCTGCCATAGTTTCAGAACAGGGTGTTGTAGTAAGTGAAACGAACAATACATTTATAGTCAGAAACCCTGAAACAAGAAAAGATCTAGAGAAGGTTTATCGTATCAGATTTGTAGTTCCAGATGATTCAACTAATGCTGCTGCACCTACAAATGGATTTACTTTACAAGAGTCATCAACAATAATTGATGATACTCATTATAGAAATGATAATACTGACCTTACAGCTATATCAAACCTTAGAACTAATAATGCTATAATTGATGCTTCATGGAACTCCAGTAGTAATATTGGTATCATAACCACACAAACTCCACATAGACTCAGTGTTGGTAATATAGTTGAGATAAGCAGACTTAGAAGTACAAATAATGTAAATGGTGTTGATAATACAGGATTCAATGGATTATTTGAAGTCAAAAGTATAACTGGAAACAGTCAATTTAGTGTTGGTCTAAACACTAATCCTGGTGGCATAAGCACTATTACTGCAAATACACCATATACAAAACATGACCAAACAATTGTTGGGTCAGGTAGAACATTTGCTCCATTCTTTACTAAGAGAAGTTTCAACAAAACATATCAGGTCTATAATAATGAGCAAGTGCAAGAGTTTAAAAAAGATATACAGGATGGTATCTATGACCTTACAGTTCTAGGATACATTTCACAACCTAATGTATCACCATTCTCGACTGCATCTAATTTCTTCCCTCAAAACGTCAATAATTTGAAACCTAGATCAGATGGTGATAATGTCATCTTTGATCCACCTGCAGCTGTATCTCATGCACGTAGAGAAAAAATAGGACAAGTTATAACCAATGATCCAAATAATAGTATTACTAAAGAAGTTGTACATAGTTTTATAGAAGAATCAAACTTAGGGATTGGTATCACTGGTGGTTTAGTTACTAATAAAACTGTAAGTATAGACACAGGCACTGAGCATGGATTCAATGGTGCGAATTCATTTAGTCAAATTACTGGAGGTTTAGGTTACGGTACAAGCACAGGTAGTGCAGAGTTTTACTATAACATCCCACTAACAGGTGGAAGTGGTAAAGGTCTTACAGTTGATGTGACTGTGGCAGCAAGTAGTACAATCTCAGCAGCATTTATCACCAATCCTGGTTCAGGATATCAACCAGGCGAAGTATTACAAGTCACAGGTGTTCCCTTCAGACCTTCAGGATCCACCACTGATTGTGAAATAACCATAGGAGAAATTAATAATGCTGTGGGTGATGTAGTTCAAATTGTGGGTGTGGGTAGCACTGGATATAATGGTCTCAAGAGGATATCAAATGTACCATCATTCTCAAGATTTGAATTCACCACTCCCTTAGGAACTATTAATGATGCTTTTTCTTCTTCTGAGGGTTTTGCTTATCATGTTGGAGTATCGACCACTGTCAACAATATTTTACACGATAGAATAAGTGGTATCGCAACAGTAACACTGGCAGGTGACATAGGTTTAAGAAGAGGGGATGAGATTGTTATTAGTGGTGCGAACAGTGTTTATAATGGCACCCACACCGTCACTGACAGGATAGGATATGGTTCTTCACTTACAGTCAATATAGGAAGAACAGCATCACAACCAGCTTTTACAGGAAATGCGATAGCACATGGTTCAGGAATTAGTGCTAAAGGTTTCAATCAGACAATGCCAATTTATGGTGGATTACTCACCGAATTGAATAGTGATATGTCGGCAACAACATCTTCTATAAACTTAGCAGATGGGGATGGATTCAAGAGAGGTGATTATCTACAAATAGAAGATGAGATAGTAAGACTCACTGATTTTCACAAAACTAAAATTTTGAGAGGTGCTCTTGGTACAAATGCTGTAGCACACCTTAAGAACGTAGCAGTACAAAAGATCAAGGTTATACCAGTAGAGTTGAGAAGAAACTCTATAATACGTGCGTCAGGACACACCTTTGAATACGTAGGTTTTGGACCAGGCAATTATTCAACTGCGATGCCACAGGTTCAGGATAGAGTTCTTGATGATGAAGAGCAAATAAGAGCACAATCAGAACAAACCCGTGGTGGATTGGTGGTATACACTGCCATGAATGACAAGGGTGAGTTCTTTGTTGGGCGTAGAAAAATAGATGCCCTCACAGGTGATGAAATATCAGTCATAGACGAGTTTGATACAACTGATGTGTCAACACCGACAGCACAATTACCAACTGCTGCTGCCTTTGATAATGTCACCATCAATCAAAACCTTTATAGTAACTCTAACACAGATGTCATAGATGTAAAACTAAGAGGTAATCGAACTGGTAGTTTAGGTAAGCAAGTATTTGTTGGAATACAGGAAACTGAACCACCATCATCACAGACTGGTGACAATGTATTATTTGCAACTGGTGTAAATCGTGGTGGATATGTTGGATGGGTTCAAACAAATGAAGCAGGTGCTGAAAAGTGGCAACGCTTCGGTCCCGTATCAGTAGAGAATGGTAAAGAGCATTATGCAGTTGATAATGTAGCAATTGGTGTAACTATATGTGATTCTGGTGAGGTGCTCACTGTAAATGGTGCTGCAAGTGTAGGTAGTCTTAAAATAGATGATCTCACCACTGGTAGAATCATCACAGTGGGATCTAATGGTGAGATACAAGACTCATCATCTCTTACATTCTCAGGTGCTACAGTAACAGCTAACACACTTGAGGTCACACAGAATTCAAGTGTTGGATTTGATTTAAGTGTAGGTCGTAACTTATCTGTTGTTGGTATAACAACAGCTGAGCACTTACACTCAACTCATGAAATTGTTGCTGATAGTAACATAACATCATCAGGTAATATATCAGGTGTGAATGTTACCGCCTCTGCAAACGCAAACGTGACGGGATCTGTGAATGCAGCGAGTGTTACAGCATCAGGAACAGTTACAGCAGAGCAACTTACTTCAACAGATGATGCAAACATCACTGGTACCGTCACTGCAGGTGATTTTGTAGGAAATGGTGTCATACCTATTGGTGGTATCATCATGTGGTCAGGAACTGACGCTGACATACCATCTAATTGGAACTTATGTGATGGAACGAATGGTACACCTAACTTAGTTGATAGGTTTATAGTTGGTCGTGGTTCTGCATATGCTGCTGGTAGCACAGGTGGTCAAACAGATGCTATCATACCAACTCACACTCACACTGCTACAGGTGGAAGTCACGGTCACCCTGTTAGACACTCTACACAAACCAGTAATGCGGTTACTGCAGACTCAGCTGGTGGATACATTGTTGACGGTACAGGAACTCAAGACTTTAGTGCTAATAATGGTGCACCTAACTCCACTAACGGAGACCAGATTGGTCAAAGTGGTAGTCTTACACTGACTGCTGCAACACCTGCAGGTTCTGAATCTGTTGCTGGTAAGAACCTACCACCATATTATGCTATCGCTTATATCATGCGTATCAGTTGATAAATACAAATACTTAGGAGTGCATTGGTAAATGGCATCAGTAAATAAGAAGTTTGCTGTCGAGAAAGGACTGGAGGTCGGTGATAGAGCACTGATTGTCGATGCTCAAACTGAAAAGACTGGTATTGGTAAAACCAATGCCAAATTTGGTCTTGATGTGGCAACAACTGCCAACTTTGACGGTATCGTAGCAGCAGGTCAGGTTGGTATAGGAAGCACACAACCCACAGAGAATCTCGATGTGGTCGCTAATGCAAAATTTCAAGGAGCAATCAAAGATAGAAATAGTTCACCAGGTACGCAAGGTATAGTATTAATATCTGATAATAATGGTAGCAATGTACTTTGGTCGGATGAAGCAGAAATTCATACACTCGCTGCTGACGCTAATAACTCAATACAGTTCAAGAAAGCATCAAATGGTAAATTCCAAGGTGCTGATAATTTTGTTTTCGACCCAACAAATAAACGTGTAGGTATAGGAACCACCCTTCCTGAATATCTTCTACAAATTGCAAGAGCACCTGGTGACAGTGCCAATGGGTTTGTGCAAATAGGTGGTACATTCCTTGACTCAACAGGTGAGATTGGTATTGCTAAAAGTATTTTGGCAGCGAGTGATACAGGAGAGTTGGTATGGGTTGGTGCAGGTGCTAGTATCACAAATATACTTCATGTAAACGAAGAAGGTGATGATGGATTTGACGGATTTACACTCAAGACAGCTAAGAGGACTATAGGTGCAGCATGCACCATGGCACAGACTGGTGACACTATCAGAATTGCACCAGGTTTATACACAGAAGACAATCCAGTCGTAATACCAAACAATGTAACCATTGATGGTGATAGTCTTAGAAATACACAGGTTATACCATCTAATGTGGGTCAAGATTTATTCCATGTGAAAAATGGAACAATGATACAGAATTTATCATTTGTGGGTGCTGCAAACACAGGTGCTGTCGTTGCTTTTCCACCTGACGGATCAGCAGGTATCATTACACAATCTCCATACATAAAAAACTGTACAAACTTTATTCCAAATAGTCAAGGTCTAAAGGTTGATGGTTCACATGCAATGGGAACAAAATCTATTAGTGCAGATTCATACAATCAATATAATTCAGGTGGCATAGGCGTAACTGTAAGTAATAATGGTGAGGCTCAATTAAGTTCATCATATACACAGTGTAATGTAACTGGTATCACTGCAATATCAGGTGGTCAACTTGATGTCACTGGTTCTAATTCATCTTATGGAACAAGAGGTTTAGTTGCATCGGGTGTTGGCACAGTGGTTCAGACTGGTGCAGTAGCAGTTGATGGCATTCAAGGAGATAACATAATTACAGTTGGTAGTTTGACAAGCAGACCACATATAGGTCAAGCGTTCTACCTTGGTGAACTATTCAACGAAGTAAGAAGTATATCAGTCAGCAATACAGGTTCAGGATACACCAGTAGCAATCCACCTGCAGTCACCATAACAGATCCTACAGGTCCGAATGGTGCACCTGCACACGGTCTTGCTGTTATAAGTGGTTTTGGTAGTGTAACCTCAATAACTGTGCAAGCAACTGGATCACAATATCGTGGAGCACCCACGATCACAATTGCTGCTCCAACTTCAGGTGAAACTGCGACAGCGAGTGCTACAATGTCTCCCGTCTATTATACTATAAATAGTGCGACACCTGTTGTATCTGGTATCTCTACCATTACTATCGATCAGACGTTACCAAACGCTGTCGGTATTGGTTCGACTGTTCCATTCGCCAAACAGTCAATGATACTCGCATCCTCATACACATTTGAGCATGTAGGTTCAGGTATTGACATCAATACTGCACGTCCTGACAAAGGTGGTGTATCGATACCTGCAAATCAAGCGATATCAGAAGAAGGTGGTAAGGTTGTGTACACATCTACAGATGAGACAGGTAACCTTAAAGTTGGTGACAACTTCACCATCAACCAACAAACAGGTGATATCACAGGTGATGCTTTCAAGCAGAGCATACAATCTCAAATAACTCCACTCATAATTGCTCTCGGAGGACAATTCTAAATGGCTGCGATTCCAGTAAATAAATTCAAGACTGTAACTCACACACTGACCACAGCGAAGGTTGGTATATACACATGCCCACCAGGTGTTTCGTCGCTTATCATTTACGGAAATGTGGCGAACGTGGGGACAAGTTCATCAGTGACATCATTCAGTGTATATCACAGTAGAGGTGCTGTAGACACTCCTATTGTCGAATTAGCACGAGTGCCACATCAAGATGCCATGTCATTCATGGATGGTAGATTAGCATTAGAAACAGGTGATGTGCTCAAGATTCAAGGTGATTTCTTGAACACACAAAAGTGCATAATTAGTGTATTGGAGAACGCTAAGTAATGGGAAGACTACTTTCAGGCAGAGTCGGTGTAACCAGTTATGCTGGTTTATCTACATTCAGAAATCAAACAAATGGATTCCCGTCCTTTCTTGGTCTGGAAGAGGCAGAACCTAATTTAGGTTTACCGACAAATAATGAATTTATATTATTTGCCAATACAAATGGGGAAAGATTCTGGGCAGCACCACCGTCAGGAACTGGAGGTGGATCGGCATTTGGATTTACTGTTCAAGATCAAGGTGTAACTCCCGTAGGTTTTGCAGGTTCAACAACCTCAATAAACTTTCAGGGTAATGGTGTTACCGTAATAGAAGCAAAAGAAAATACGGGTGTTGGTGGAACAATTCAAGTTGGTATTTCCACTGTAATCATCAATAAAAACCAACTAGATTTTGAAGACGCAAACGATTTTACATATAATACTGGTATAACAACCATTAGAGTGGGTGCAGGTTTATCCTTCATGGCGGTGCCAGTAGGAGACAATAGCTCTGGAATTGCATCTATATTCACAGTTTCAAACCCACGAATAAAATTTGAAGATGCATCAGGATTTGAAAGACACACTGATATCAATATTATAAGAATAGGTGCAGGTCTTACTATAAGTTCACCAAGTGTTGGTATAGCGTCCATCACACCCAATGGTCAACTTGAGTACCTGAACGTATCGGGAATAGCATCATCACCTGTATTCGATGGAAACCTCACAGGTAATGTTACTGGTAATATTACTGGTAACATAACTGGTAATCTAACAGGAGACTCTGCTGGAACCCACACGGGAGCTGTTACAGGTGATTTGACAGGTAACATACTTTCTTCATCTGGTAATGTGGAGGTAAACCCTGCCACACAAATATTAGAAATAAAAGGTGATGGTTCATCAGTCGAGGGACAAATACAACTCAACTGTCATGCAAACACTCATGGACAGAAGATAACTGCTGCTGACCACAGTGTTGCTGCCACAAACACACTGACATTGCCAGGTGGTACAACCATTGGTAATGCAGATGCAACTCTTGTTTCTGACACAGGTACTCAGACACTCACAAACAAGACACTGACTTCGCCCACCATAACTGGAACAGGTGCAATCGCAGGTGCATTTACTGGTGATGTCACAGGTAACTTAACTGGTAATGTCACTGGTAACGTTACTGGTAATGTCACAGGTACTCTAACTGGTTCAGCCTCGCAAGTAGATGTGACAGATGATACGACTGACACCTCTAATAATATTCTATTTGTAAATTCTGCTACGGGTGCTCAATCAGTAAAGTCAAATACAGCACTTACATTTGATGCAGGTTCAGGCACACTATCAGCAACAACTTTTAGTGGCACAGTTGCTTCTAGTAATTTGTCAGGTGCTTTACCAGCTTTGGATGGATCTGCTCTGACAAATGTGGTGACAAATGTTATTGACATTACAGCAACTAATAACACACACGCTGATCATTTTCCAACATTTGTAGACACTAATGGTAACACAGGTGAACTTCTTAGATCTGATGAAAATTTCCTTTATAATCCAGGCACAGGTGATCTAACGATTGCAGGTCAATTGAACGCTGCTTCACTCAATGTGAGTGGTACAATCACTGGTGCAGCGAATGGTTTGACTGGTGATCCAAGTATTTCAGTCACAGACATAACATTAAAAGGTAATATATTACCTGACGTAAATGGTCTAAGAAATATAGGGTCAAGCACACTTGCTATCAATGAAATTCATGCACAAAATTTCTATTGTGCTGACATGCATTTCTCAAACGTAGGAAGAATGGTAAACGATGTGGATGGAACTTCTGGTAGTTGGACATTACAGGAAGGTGATGAGAATGTCTTTATGTTGAACAACATCACTGGAAAGAAATACAAAATCAGTCTGACAGAAGTATAAATATAAAAGATTAGGAATCTAAATACACGTTATGTCAAGAGGAAGAGTTTTATCCAAGTTAGGTGGACTTACTCAGACTATCGCTGGAATATCAACGTTCGTTGGTGTCTCGACCTTTGCGTCCAACGTAAGACTTCATGGAAATTTGACGGTTGATGGAACAACTACACTATCCACAGCAATAGCAAATAGTAATTTAGCAAATAGCACAGTATCATTTGGGGGTGTATCGTTGGCGTTGGGAGCATCTGATGCCACTCCAGCATTTAATTTATCAGATGCCACAGCTTTACCTACAACTTCACTTACTGGTACGATAACAAATGCTCAATTAGCAGGGTCAATAGCAAATAGTAAGTTATCAAATAGCACAATCACCGTCACTGACGGGTCAAACTCAACTGCAACTGCACTGGGTGGTACTATAACATTTTCGGGAACCAGTAATGAAGTTGATGTAGCAGAGAGCTCAGGTACAATTACGATAGGTTTACCTAGTAATGTTACCATAGGAAATAATCTTACTGTTACTGGTAATTTGCAAGTGGATGGATCTACAACCACTGTGAATACTTCCACAATGACAGTGGAGGACAAGAACATTGAACTTGCCAAGGGTGCTGCGAATGATGCAGCAGCAGATGGTGGAGGTATTACAGTTGATAGTGGAGATGGAGATAAGACATGGAGTTGGGTCAACTCTACTGATTCATGGACATCATCTGAACATATAGACCTCGCATCAGGCAAAAATATAAAAATAGATGGCACAAACATATTAGGTGCCACTCAACTTGGGTCAAGTGTTGTAACCAGTTCACTAACAAGTGTGGGAACAATCACATCTGGTGTGTGGAATGGTACACCTATTGCAAATGCTAATCTTGCAAACACCACGGTGAGTTATGGTGGTGTAACACTTCAATTAGGTGCCACAGACTCAACACCAGCATTTGATCTTCAAGATGCTACAGGATATCCTACATCATCTTTGGTTGGTACCATAACCAACGTACAGTTAGCAGGTTCTATTGCTAATGGTAAGTTATCACATAGTACCATATCATTCGGTGGTGTATCTTTAGCACTTGGTGCTTCAGATGCAACGCCAGCGTTTGATCTTACTGACGCTACAAATTATCCAACAAGTAGTCTAAGTGGTACTATAACAAATGCTCAATTAGCAGGTTCTATCGCTAATTCAAAATTGTCAAACAGCACAGTATCATACGGTGGTGTGTCATTGGCACTTGGTGGAACTGATGCAACACCAGCTTTCAATCTAGCAGACGCTACAGGATTACCAATAAGTTCAGGTGTATCTGGACTAGCATCAAATGTTGCTACATTCTTAGGAACTCCAAGTTCTTCTAACTTTGCATCTGTATTGACAGATGAAACAGGGTCAGGTAGTGTCGTGTTCTCAGCATCACCTTCATTTACTGGTGATATAACAGTAACTGACACTGCTGCTGATGCCACTGCAGGTCCTGAATTTAAGTTTCATAGAAATAGTTCATCACCTGCTGATGCAGATTATCTTGGACAAATACAGTTTGCTGGAGAAAGCGATGCTGGTACAGAGAGAAACTATGCTAAGATAACAGGTAAAATACTAGATGCAAGTAATGGAACTGAAGATGGTGCTCTTGAGTTTGCACACATCAAAGGCGGAACAGAAGTAATTACAGGAAGATTCAGGAGTGATAGTTTACAACTACTAAATGGCACAGGTCTTGCTGTCAATGGTAATATAACCACTGATGGTACTGTGGATGGTCGTGATGTAGCTTCTGATGGTACAAAACTTGACGGAATAGAATCAGGTGCAACTGCTGATCAGTCAGCATCAGAGATTAGAGCCCTTGTTGAGAGTGCTAGTGACAGTAATGTGTTCACTGACGCAGATCATTCAAAACTCAACGGAATCGAAGCATCAGCAACTGCCGACCAAACTGCTGCTGAGATAAGAACTCTAGTTGATAGTGCTACTGACAGCAATGTGTTCACTGATGCAGATCATACAAAACTCGACGGAATCGAAGCGAGTGCTACAGCCGACCAAACTGCTGCTGAGATCAGAACATTAGTTGACAGTGCTTCTGACAGCAATGTGTTCACTGATGCAGACCACTCTAAACTGGACGGTATTGAATCAAACGCTACTGCAGACCAGACTGATGAAGAAATTCAGGACATTGTTGGTGCCATGCTTACAGGTAATACTGAATCAGGTATTACAGTAACATATCAAGATAGTGATGGTACGATAGATTTCGCTGTAGCATCACAAACAGATGAGAATTTCACCACTGCAGATCATAGTAAGTTAGACGGTATTGAGTCTGGTGCTACTGCAGATCAAACTGCAAGTGAGATACTCACACTCATCAAAACTGTTGATGGTGCTGGATCAGGACTTGATGCAGACACTCTTGATGGTATAAGTTCAGCGTCCTTTTTAAGATCAGATGCGAGTGATACATTTGTAGGCATACTGACAGTTACAGGAGCTGCCACCGTCGATAATTTATCGTTGAATGGCAATACTCTTACAACATCATCTGGTAATCTTACGATAGACTCTAATGGTGGTACCACAACTCTAGCAGATAACGTTGCTATTTCAGGTAACCTGACTGTAAACGGCACCACAACCACAGTGAATGCCACAACAGTCAATATCGCAGACAAAAATATTCAGGTTGCTACTGGTGCTGCTGATGATGCTGCTGCTGATGGTGGAGGTATTACCATAGACTCAGGTGATGGTGATAAGACTTTCCAGTTTGAAGCAACAGGTGATAATTTTGGATCATCAGAAAATATGAATCTTGCTGATGGCAAGGTTTATAAGATTGATAACACATCAATTCTAAGCGAAACTACACTTGGATCAAGTGTTGTAACGTCATCACTTACTGCTCTTGGTACCATAGGAACTGGTGTGTGGCAGGGTTCAGCAATCAACGATACTTATATTGGCACCATTGACAATGCTAACAAGGTTTCTCTGTCAGCATTGAACATTGACGGTGGTACAGATATTAATGCTGCACTAGCAGACGCTGACTTACTTATTGTTGATGACGGTGCAGGTGGTACAAACAGAAAGATGGCAGCGTCACGTCTTCCAACATACTTGTTCGGTAAGGTGTCAGGCGACATTGCCATTGCATCGAATGGTACCGCTACTATTCAAGCAAACTCAGTTGCTTTATCAACTGACACCACAGGTAATTACGTTGCTGCAGGTGCTGTATCTGGTAATGGACTATCAGGTTCAGCAGGTTCAGAGGGTGCAACCTTCACAGTTACATCAAATGCCACCAATGCTAACACAGCAAGCACAATCGTATTCAGAGACAGTAGTGGAAATTTCTCTGCTGGCACAATCACAGCATCACTTACTGGTAATGTTACTGGTAATACTTCAGGTTCATCAGGGTCATGTACTGGTAACGCTGCTACTGCAACCAAACTTGCTACAGCAAGGACAATCGCAGGTGTATCGTTCGATGGATCATCAAACATATCACTGAATAACAACGCTATTACTAATGGTGCAGGTTATATAACTGCCACCCTTACCAACGAACAAGTTCAAGACATAGTTGGTGGTATGGTATCAAGCAACACTGAGTCTGGTATTACGGTAACATATCAAGATGGTGATGGTACGTTAGATTTCTCAGTTGCTTCGCAGACAGATAATAACTTCACCGATGCTGATCATAGTAAGTTAGACGGTATTGAGTCTGGTGCTACTGCTGACCAAACAGCATCAGAAATCTTGACATTGATCAAGACAGTAGATGGTTCTGGTTCAGGACTTGATGCAGACACTCTTGATGGTGTAAGCTCTGGATCCTTCCTCAGATCAGATACAGCTGACACAATGACAGCAACACTTACAGCAAGAACTATCGTACCACAATCAGATTCATCTTATAACTTAGGTTCAAACTCAGTGAGATGGTCAAATGTGTACGCTGACAATGTAAGAACAGGTGACCTTATCTTATCTAATGAACGTCGTGGAGGAAACGATATCGATGGAACTTGGGGTCATTATCAAATCCAAGAGGGTGAGGATGATCTATTCCTCTTCAACAAGCGTTCTGGTAAGAAGTATCGCTTCTTATTACAACAAGTATAAACATTATAAATAACCAAGAAGGAGATTAGTATTCGATGGCTTTTCACGGTAATGCTGCCAATCTAAATGTGACGACGGATGTCTCGGCAGGGACTTATGGTAGTGGTAACGCAATACCAGTTATTAATATTGATTCAAGTGGTAGATTAAATGCAATCAACACTTCATCAGTCACATATAGCACATTGAACGCCAATGCAAACGTCGGTTCAATTGGAAGTTATGCTTTCTTACAACAGGCGAGTGGTAATACACAATATGCACCAGGTGATACATTAGCAGGGTCAAGTCTAAGATACTCAGATGCTACTGGTCGTATGCACTCTAACATTACACCTACAGGAAACTGGAGATGTATGGGTTACGACTCAGGTGCAGCATTGACAAACTCTGGTACTGGTAGTGGTAATGCTAATGCTAATGCTAACTTCTCAGGTGGTAATGTTCAAGGTAACTTAACTGCAAATACATCAGGTAATGTTCAAGGAGACGTATCAGGTTCATTGCAAGGTGGTAATGTAACCTCAAATACAAACGTAAACGTTTCTGGTAACATTCAGGGTGGTAAAGGTGGATCCTTCAACGTCAACCCATCAATCGGTACAGACGAACTTGGAGTTGCAGGTAATGTAAACCTTAATACCGACGCACTCAATGTATCAGGTGTAACTGGAACTATTGACACTGATCAATTATCAGTTGCAGGTAACGTTGCAGTCAACGTGAACCTTGGTACAATTACGGTCAACACAACCGTAGCATATTCATCAACTCTTTGGTTACGTTATTCCTAAAAAACAATGGCAGACATCAGTTACGAAGTAAAAGAGGCAAGAAACCCTAAGTGG
>Ga0160422_10001447_pt1 | contig 14836 bp, 17 predicted proteins | sample Fk160mmetaG_FD_108192 | JGI IMG/M metagenome (GOLD analysis project Ga0160422, IMG submission 108192) | Marine microbial communities from the Central Pacific Ocean - Fk160115 60m metaG | ecosystem: Environmental > Aquatic > Marine > Oceanic > Photic zone | place: The Central Pacific Ocean...
AGAAAAGGCTCAGGATCTCTACCTACAGTTGCTTCATAATATCCTTGCAAGATTCCATAAGTAGCCAAAGCTCCAACACTCAAAACAGGCAGATACTCGTTCATCAAACGAGTCGCATTCCACTGAGCTGAGGATGCCTCAGCCAAGGCAATTTGAATCTCCTCTCTCAAATCAAGGCCTGTCATGATTGATTGCTTCAAACTGTATGGCCAGATGGCATCTTGGAGTGTCTGCTGAGAACCTGTTTCTGCAGAGGAGCAGACTCTTGACCCGGGCGGTAAACCCATGAGCGCAGCCAGTTGCGCTGAGAGTGCAGCCTTCCTTTGGTAGAAACCAATCAACTGCTGCATTTGGTTGAGAAGCAGCGTCTCTTGCTGGAGAACAGAACCTACACTGGTCATCTCAGCTTTGTACTGAGCATTGATGATGTCAAGCTCCTGACTGTTATCATGATAAATTTTTTCAAAAATATTGATCAAACGGTCTAATTCTTGAAGCTCAATATATTTAACCTGAGTAGAGAGTATCAGACTTCTGGCCACAACTCGGATTGCCAAATCCGTCGCTTTCGCCTCTTCTCCCCTTTGGTTGATCAACGGCTGTCGAACAGGGCTGAAGACATCCCAGTTGACCATTAAATTGATGTTTGCCAAAGGATAACTACTGAATTCATAATAGGTTTCTGTGTAGGTGTTGGTCGCATAATCCCCTCCCGATAGGCTATTTGGATAGACAGCTGTTGTGGTATTGAAAAGCTGTCCTAAAACCGGAGCGTCAGAATCAGTGTAGAATTCTGCATACGGCAGCCATGATTTCTTGGCTGCTAAAAAATACAACTCACTTGCATCCGCTTGTTTTTGAACACTCAAAAGGTCGGGATTATTCGATAGCACTGCACGGGCGGCCTCTTCCAGCGTCGTTGGATTTGCTTGATCAGACAAACGCTTGATTGTGGATAAGTTGTTGGATATCTGTTCAAAACGCTGGGCAGGAGTTGCCTTGGCAGGCTGCCAAATCACTGATTCAGTTGTCGCATGTGCAGAGTTGGGAACGAGCCAAAAGCACATCACCATCACCAGGGGAGTGATGCTGGAGACGCGATCCTGCAGCGTTACCGTATACACGGACTGATCGTTTTCATAAATCCTAGCCCTGTTCATGGAAAAACCCACCACGATCAGAGCTCATTGCTGCAAAAGCTGACAACTACTTTCTTTGATCAGCGACGCCTTTCGACACATAAAAAAAGCGGGTCATACCCGCTTTTTTTATAAGCGCTTTGAACAGAAGTCAATCAAGAGAGGGCAAGAATTCCAAACCAAAGCAGACAGACTGCAAACACCGAACTCGCCAGATGACTTGTGATCCGGCGTCTCTTGCTCTGCCTGAGCTCCAACCAATGCAACACAGCAGCCTGAAGCATGTAGATGCCAAACATCAGAACAAGAGATCCCAGAACGAGAGTCCCCCAGCCTTTGACCCAGGCCACGAGAGCGACGATGCCCCAGGCAAGGTTGGCAAAGCCCACCTCTATCTGAAAGTCATTGCGCTGCCCCAGATCCCAGCCCATGCGCACGGCATCACTGCGATGGAAAACAGCATGCCGAATGAATGACACAAGGCCCACACCTCCGACTGCCCAGACAGCAACGGATTGAATTGCTGCAGGGAGATCACCGGTATTCAGAGCGTCGAATCCATTCCAGAATCCAACACCGCCAAGGATCCAGGTGAGTTGCATGAGCAACGTGGAGACGCGGGGATTGTCAGAAACCATGATCATTTGCCTCAGTCAACCAACTTTGAATCGATCTCAGTCATGTAACGGGCCTCACAGCTCTTGATGATCTCGACTGCTTTCTCGGTGCCGAAGAAACCGTTGACGCTGCAGGTGCCGGGTTTCTTGAGATCCTTGTAGTGCTCCCAGTAGTAGGTGGTCTCTTTCTTCCAGTGATCACCGAGATCCTCAAAGCTCTTGATGTGATCCATGCGCTTGTCGTCCGCAAGCACGGCAATCACCTTGTCATCCACCTCACCCCCATCGTCAAACGTCATGATGCCGATGATGCGAGCTTCGACAATGGAACCTGGAATCAGAGGCTCGGTGACGTTCACGATCTCGATGTCCAGCGGATCTCCGTCTTCATCCCAGGTGCGGGGAATGCAGCCGTAGGCGAATGGATACGCCAGGGAGGAATAGCCAACCCGATCAAGCTTGAGGTGGCCGGTCTCGGTGATCAGCTCGTACTTGTTGATCGTGTTGGAATTGAGTTCAACGATCGTGTTCAGCCGCAGCTCGGATTCATCTGCGAACGCCGGCAACACATGCAGCAGATTGGGCATGCTGCGGCTGGGAGCCTGGTCGAGGTTGGCCATGGAAAACGTCGATCGCAGCGGTGATCTTACGGGCACATCACTGCGCCCATGTCGGGGGCGTCTAGACCTTGAGCGCCCAGCCGGACTGATCGAACAGGCGTTCCAGTTTGGCCTCCAGATACCGCAGAAACGGCGCACTGGAGAGTGGGCGTCCACTCACCTGCTCAACCAGCTGCTCGGCATTCAATGCACGACCGACGGGATGAACATGCACTCGCAACCAATCGAGCATGGACCTGAGATCACCTCTGCGCACATGGTCTTCAGGGGAGCCAATCGCAGACTCCATCGCCTCGCTCAGCTGAGCACTCACCAGATGCCCCAGCAGATAGGAAGGGAAGTAGCCGAACAGACCCTCACTCCAGTGAACATCCTGGAGGCAGCCTTCAGCATCGTCTGCGGGCGTGACACCAAGCAGCTCTCCGTAGCGAAGGTTCCACTCCCTGGGAAGATCCTCAACATCAAGGCCCTGTTCCAGCAGAGCCAGCTCCAGATCGGTGCGAATGAGAATGTGAAGTCCATAACTCAGCTCATCCGCTTCAACCCGGTTGCATCCGGGCGCCATCGGGTTCATCGCCTTCCAGAGATCAACCGATGACTCCAGGGGGGCGCCCGCAGCTGAGAAGCGCTGCCACCAGCGCTCTGAAAACGGTTTGCTGCGAGCCACCCGGTTTTCCCAGAAGAGGGACTGACTTTCGTGAACCGCCATGGACGTGGCCTGACCCAGCGGCCACGCGAACCATTGATGACTGGTGGTTGGCAATCCCTGCTCATAAAGGGAATGCCCCCACTCATGGGCGGTGGCAAGGAAACACGACAGGGGCTGGCCCGGAACCACACGGGTGGTGATGCGGAAATCCCTGGGTCCGAGCGTGATTGAGAACGGGTGGGGGGAGGCGGCAACGCAGGTGATCGATTGATCACGGCCCCACTCCTCAAGCAACTGGTCACAGAGCTGCTGCTGAGTGGATGCGGATAAATCCCAGCTGAGTGATGAGGGTCTGGGACTTCCCTTGAGCTGCTCCAGGAGCTGGGGCAGACGGCGACGCAGAGGCGCAAACAGCTCCTGAAGACGGGCCAGAGTCAGGTCCGGCTCAAACGGCTGGGCCAGCGTTTCCCAGCAGCCACGCGGTTCAGCCAGCTGGCGGGCCTGCTCCTGACGCAAGTCGACCATCTGTCGCAGCGCAGGGGCAAAGGTCGAAAACGTTGATGTGCGTCTTGCCTGTTGCCAGAGGTCATAGCCCTGTGATTTCGCCGTGGCGAGGGCACTGACCAGATCAGGATCGAGTGCCTGCTGTCGCCGAAGGTCCTGCTCGAGCAGATCAAGGTTGCGACTCTGCTCCTGAGCGAGAGGTCCACCGATCTCCACAGCATGGTTTCGCCATTCCTCTCTGGCATCCGCGATGAGCGCCGCGTAGCGGTCGGAGCTCTGACGTGCGTGCAGTTGACGTGCCAGCAGAGCCAGCTGTTCACCACGCCACGCAGCGCCTGCGCTTGGCATGCGGGTGTTCTGGTCCCAGTAGAGAGTCCGGTTGATGGAGTCAATGACCTGGGTTTCGTGGAGATGGTCGCCGAGGCGATCCCAAGCCGTTTTGCCGGCACCCATTGGCTTCATCGAATTCAGATGACCCTAACGAGACCCGAGCCCTGGAACAGAGCAAGACAGCGATCGCAGCCACAGGTTGCAACGGATCAGCCAGGCTTCAGGCCGGATCCTGACCATCGTGCTGCCGTTGATCTGGCTCAGCGTCCTTTGCGTTCAAGGCCCTCTCCAGTGCGTTGACCTGAGCGGTTCGCTGCGAGGATTCAACGATGATCTTGACTTCTCGCACCGCAACGAACTTTCGCCAGAGCAAAACGATCAGCCAGGAGGCGGTGGACACCACCGCTGCGAAATACAGCAATCGCATGATCTCCTCGCAGTCGGATCACCGACGTTCTAACGGACCGGGGTTCTGGGAAGTGGACGTCCGAGACCTCTCTGCCATCAATCGGGCCGGTCAGCGCGTTCTGACTGGTCGCGGTCATCATCCCGTGACTGTTGCTGGTCAAGGTGCAGATCAGTCAACTGTCGCTTGACGTAGTCCCGCCTGAACAGGTCCTGGAAGCGCTTGATCAGATAGTCAATGTCAGTCATCGTCGACTTGCTGCAAAACAGACCCAGGGCGATCGCTTCCTACTGTCGCCGGCAGTATCCACCGCCGATAGCCCCCCAACCAGCAGGACACTCGTCTCCCATCGAGGGTCGAAGGGTGTAGGTCATGAGTCCCAGAGCGCTGCACCTGCCGTTTTCAGTGTCGATGTAGCCCATGGGGCATTCGTTGGTGAGTTTCTTCACCATCCGCTGGGCTCTGACCGCAGGAGTCAGCGTGCCGATGGCTGTGACCAGGACCAGCACAGAACGGACGATCCTGTTGCACATGCGTTGACCGGACGTTGACCGGAAACTCTCCACGTGCACCAGGCTAGGGCTGAAGTTCATGGATGTTGTTCATCATGGCCGTATTGCTCAGCTCCGAAGAACGCGATCGTCTGCGCACCACCCTCCCGAACTGGCAGCTGAGTGATGACCGGCTCAAGCGCCACTGCCAGTTCAGGGACTTCAGCGAGGCCTTCGCATTCATGACCCGTGTGGCCCTGCTGGCGGAAACCATGCAGCACCATCCCAACTGGAGCAACGTCTACAACCGGGTGACGATTGAACTGACCACCCACGATCTGGGAGGACTCAGCGATCTCGATGCTCAGATGGCGCGCTCCATCGATGTTTTGCTCGAAGGCGCTGCCAGAATGAAGGAATCCATCCCCTCGACGCAATGACGGCCAGCGCGACCCGGAACGCCTCGGTACCAGTGACGATTCTCACGGGCTTTCTCGGAGCGGGCAAAACCACACTCCTGAATCACATCCTCAGCAATCAGGACGGCCTCAAGACAGCTGTTCTGGTCAATGAGTTCGGGGAGATCGGTATCGACAACGAATTGGTGGTGAGCACGGATGAGGACATGGTCGAGTTGAGCAACGGCTGCATCTGCTGCTCGATCAACGGTGAACTGCTGGAAGCTGTCGACCGCATTCTCGAAAGACCAAAACCCGTGGAATATCTCGTGGTGGAGACAACAGGCCTGGCTGATCCCCTCCCCGTCGCAATGACCTTTCTGGGCAGCGAGCTGCGTGATCACACACGTCTTGACTCGATCATCACCCTGATTGACGCAGAGAACTTCGGATCCGAAACCCTTGCAAGCGAGGTGGGGCGATCGCAGGTGATCTACGGCGACATCCTGATGCTCAACAAGACAGACCTCGTCGATGACGCGCAGCTCGATGCGGTGGAGGCACAGCTTCGCGAGGTGAAGAAGGATGCGCGCATCCTGCGCTCGGTGAAAGGGGAGGTTCCCTTGCCGCTGCTGCTGAGTGTTGGCCTGTTCGAGTCCGATCGTGTCGTCAACGAGTCCAGCAACCACAGTCATGACCATGGGCACGGGCACAGCCACGACCACGGGCATGCACATGACCACGACCACGACCACGGGCATGCACATCACCACGACCATGGGCATGCACATGACCACGACCATGGGCATGCACATGACCACGGCTCATCTGATCATCTGGCCATCGAAGGCTTCACCTCACTGTCCTTTTCCAGCACTGATCCCTTTGACCTCAGGGCTTTTCAAAATTTTCTGGACAACCAGCTTCCCGAGAGCGTGTTCCGCGCGAAGGGCATTCTGTGGTTCAAGGAAAGCGAGCGCCGTCACGTCTTCCACCTTGCCGGCAAGCGCTTCTCGATCGATGACAGCGACTGGACTGGTGAGCGCAAGAACCAGCTGGTCCTGATCGGGCGGGAACTGGACCACGACACCCTGAGAACTCAGTTGAAAGCCTGTGTGTCCAGCGGCCATGGCCGCTGAGTTCTGACGAAGTCGCGCCGCTCCCGGAAATCCCGATTAAGGTGGCACCCAGAGAGGGGATCACATGGTTGAGGTTCTCACGGTTGGCAGCCTGCTCGCAGCTTTGGCGCTTGCCTTCTGGCTTCTTCTCGATTCCGACGATGACAACGGCGGCGGTGGGCTGATGGAGCCCACCCTGGTTCCCATCCCTGTGCGACGCAACGATCGCCGAGCTTGATTGCAGAGTCGACTGAATTGGCGGGGGTGCCCCGCTCAACACGTCGAAACTTTCAACATGTCGGAAGACAATGGACGTGTGCAAGAAGAGGAACTCTTGAATAGCTTTCTCGAATAACTCAGAGTTATTTGTGATTCTCAGGTTTACCCCTCGCGTAGGCATTCATCCAGTCATACCTCCGATCCCCCACACAGGCGTTGGCAACCCCACTGATGTGGCAGGGCTCTGCGTCGGGGATCAACCATGACTGGCAGTGATCAAGCGGTGAGAGGCAACCAACCCGATCCCGGTGACCTCGGTCCCTTGAGCGGAGGAGAGTTTTCTGGGGGACGCAACCTGCTTTCCGGAAGGGTTCTGCTGGTTTCAGGCGCCGTCCTGATCGCATTCCTGGCCCTGTTGCCGGTGATCGGACTGCTGGGGGAGGGCCTGCGTGGTCTGAGTGATGGCAACGCCAGCCTCGGCCCCGACGGTCTGCTCCAGATTCGCGGCACGGTGCTGCTGCTGATCGGAACGAGTGTTTTCGGGGGCATCATCGGCACCGCCAATGGCTGGCTCCTGGCCAATTGTCGCTTCCCGGGACGCCGTTGGTTGCGCATTGCACAATTGGTGCCACTGGCCACACCCTCCTATCTGCTGGCGGCCACCCTGGTGGACCTCGGAAGTCTTCAGGGGGTCTTCATCCATGGACTGGGCTGGGGGGTCGCCGTGATGGCCCTGACCACCTATCCCTATGTGTTCCTGCTGAGCACAGAGAGCTTCACGATCTGCGGACGCCGTCAGCTCGAAGCCTGCAGGTCGCTCGGAGTCGGTCCCTGGAACAGCTTCCGTCGAATCGCGCTGCCGATGGCCCTGCCTGCAATCGGAGCTGGCGTTGCCCTGATGGGCATGGAAGTGCTCAATGAGCTTGGAGCGGTGCAACTGCTGGGGATTCCCAGTCTTTCGGCCGGGATCATCCAGGCCTGGCGCATGGAGGGCAATCCCACCGGAGCCGTTGGCCTGGCGCTGATCACCCTCTGCATTGTGCTGATTCTGCTGATCGGGGAACGACGTCTGCGGCACCGCAGCCGCCGCTGGTCCGAAGGCGTCGCCGGTGGGGAATCGCCGGCATGGATCCTTCGCGGAGCGCGCGCGTTCGGCGCCCAGGTGATTGGAGCTGTCCCACCGCTGCTCAGCATCGGCATCCCGCTGGTGTGGGCTGGCATGAACTGGCAGCAGCTGACCACCGGATTTCAGCCGGAACTGCTGTTGCTCACGGTTCGCACCCTTGGTCTCGCCCTTGCAGCGACATTGTTTGCAGGCATTGCGGCCCTGTTGCTGGCCATCGCCAAGCGCTGGAACCACGCCAAATGGTTGAGCAGTGTCACGTTCCTGGCGGGCATGGGCTACGCCATCCCGGGTGCAGTTCTCGCACTCGCCCTGCTGGTGCTCGGCGGTCCTTGGCAACTCTCTCCGATCCTGCTGCTGCTCTGGGGCTACACCGATCGATTCCTGGCGGTGAACAAAGGCGGCATTGATGCAGCACTTGAGCGACTCTCACCGAGTCTCGATGAAGCTGCCACAGGCCTCGGCCTGCGCTGGCCAGCAGTGCTCAGACGCGTGCATCTGCCTCTGCTGCGTGGTCCGATGCTTGTCGGGAGCCTGCTGGTCTTCGTGGATACGGTCAAGGAACTGCCTCTCACCTTCGCGCTCAGACCCTTCGACTTCGACACCCTCGCAGTGCGGGTGTTTCAGTACGCAGGCGACGAACGACTGGCTGCTGCTCTCTGGCCGGCACTGATGATCCTGGGACTGGGACTGGTCGCCTCCTCAGCCCTGGTGCCCAGGCTGGACAGGGAGACCGATGAGTCAGCAGGGATCGGTTAAGCGTTGAACAGGCCTTCACGACTCGAGACAGGACGGTTCAGAGCGGCGGAACATCCCGATCAAAAGGCGAACTGATCGGGACCACACCCGGGTCGATGGACAGGCGCCAGCACGGAAAGCCAGTTGCGCTGCAATGACGAGAAACCATCGTCATTCACCATCACCAGGGACACACGACCATCGCCGGTCATCGGCCCCCAGGCCATCCCTTCCCAGTTCGCAGCGGGCAATCCGGAGGACAGAAGATTCCACCTGTGCAGCGGTTGAATCGGCGGAGCGGCCGCTCGACCGCTCGCCGGCATCTGCACGACCGCCAGCTGAGCCGTCCATCCACGGTCCGGCGAGACACTGCGCAACAGGGCCAGCACTGCTGACGCATCCTCCATGGCCAGCAGTTCAGTCAGCCCGAGCTTGTGCGTGACAGCTGCTCCTGCAGGTCCAATCGCCATCCCGTCGAGTGGCTCGGGACGCCCCCCCGCAACGGGGCGGAGTCGGGCCAGGCGCACCCAGTCACGCCCCGCATGCGCCCTGTCCTGGATCAATGGCGCCTCGGCAGCCAGGACCAGATCTCCCGATGCCGTCCTCATCAGAGATTCAGGCCCCTTGTTCGAGGCAAGACCCTGTCCCTCGCGCTCCTGCCATGCCGGCGGCAGTGCGACGTCCTGCTGGAGGTGGCCGTTCCGGAGGGAGAAGCGCTGCAATCTCGCCCGGCGCTCAGGGCGACGTCGCCCCTCGCTGACGATCCAGGCCTGATCATTCATCAACACCAGCCCCTCGCCATCGAAACCCTCGGGAAGCAGAGCTCCGCTGGGATCACGCAGCATCAGGCGATGACCGCCTCGAAGCGATCTCTGCTCAGTCTTGAGCAACGCACGCAGGCCGGTGAAGGACACCAGATACCCCTGTGGTGAATCACTCAGCAGCCACAGACGATCGTGTTGACGCTGATAGGCAACGGCTGAGAAGCCACCGATCAAACGAGCATCCGATCCGTGTTTGGGAAGCTCAACCGTCTTGATCAGCTCCCATCCCGCTGAGAAGGGGCAGGGAAGGGCGCTGGATGCTGTTGGCAGGGACGGTTGAACCATGTCCATGATGTCCTTAGCTGCACAAGTTGACTGGACAATCATCTTCATCACGAACACGGCCGCCATGCATTTCGCTGGACTGTGCTGCTCAATGCCGCCCTCAGCGGAATGCAAATTGTCGTCGGACTGGCCTTCGGGTCCATTGCTCTGATCGGCGATGCACTCCACAACGTCGGCGATGTCATGGGTCTGCTCCTTGGCTGGGGCGCCGAAGGGCTGAGTCAGCGCCCAGCGCAGGGACGATTCAGCTATGGCTATGGACGCTCAACCCAGCTGGCAGCTGTCGTCAATGCCGTGCTGATTTTGATGGCCTCCGCAGTGGTTTGCGTGGAGGCTCTCCAACGCTTCCGGCAGCCGGAACTGATCACGGCGGGGCCGGTGGCCATCGCTGCCGGCGCTGGTCTGGTGGTGAACCTGTTGTCGGCGCGTCTGTTCGGAGCCGATCACCATCACGATCTCAACCGCAGAGCTGCGGTTCTCCACCTGCTGAGTGATGCAGCCGTCTCGGCCGCCGTGCTGGTCAGCGCCCTGCTGGCGGGCGTGACCGGCTGGATGTGGCTTGACCCCCTCACCGGGTTGGGGGTTGGACTGAGTGTGGGCTGGCTTGGCGTCGTGTTGCTTCGCGATGGCCTGGCCGAACTGATGGATGCGGTTCCGCAACGGATCGATCCAGAGCACATTCAGCAGATTCTTCTGGGTCTGCCGGGGGTGAGCGGAGCCCATCACCTTCACATCTGGTCCATGGGGGGGACCCGCGTTGCCCTGACTGTTCACCTGCAACGGGACACCAGCCTCAGCGCAGGGGATCCCCAGCTTCTGAGCGGCGTGCGTCATGCCATGGAACATGAGGGGATCGAGCACTGCACGGTGCAGCTGGAAGCCACCGACGAGGATTGCGGGGAACTGAACACCTGACCAGACCGATTTGGCCCGTCGGCGTCTCGAGCGCGCCCGGATCAGGGTGATCGCAGGGGTTGACCGCGCATCAGCGCAGGGTCCTAAGACTTGGCGAAGGAAAAGCGTGCGGCAAGGTAGAGATCAAGCCGCACCCCAGCCGCGGCCAGCAGATCAGCCAGGGTGACCACCAGGCGGTAGCTCAGAGCGACCGCGAGCAGGGCCGCCTCGGGCACAGACGTGCCAAGACGGAGCAGCAGCACCGCCTCGAACACCCCCAACCCTCCAGGCGCAGCGGGAACCACCAGACCTGTGGCCCAGGCCAGAGCGAACGCAGCCATCCAGCTGCCGACTGGCAGCACAGGCGCGAGCCCAAAGACCTGAACGCAACACCAGAAGCCGGAAAAACGGGAGGCGATGAAGAGCACTTCTGCCGCCAGCGGTCGCCAGGGATATCCCTGGCGACCGCTGCCGAGCTGTTGTGGCGGCGACAGCGCAGCCATGGCTGGATCAGCCCGATTCAGTTGTCGCAGGCGACTGCGTTCAAGCCTGCACAGCAACGGCTCCCTCCAGCGGGGCAGAAGCAGCAGGGCCGGGAGGGGAGCAATCACCACCCAGCCGTTCTGCCAACCGCCAGAAAGCACCCAGAGCAGCGCTGCGACGGCCATCAGCATGGGCTCGAGCAGCACGGAGACCAGGGCCGGACCCGTGCCGATGGTGGGGCCGAGCGATCGGACACGCTGCAGAAAATGCCAGACACCACCCGGCAGGTACTTGAGCAGGTTGCTGCTGAGATAGAGGGGAACGAGAGGGGTTGGCACGTTGTCGTGACCCAGCCAACTCACCAGCACCCTCCAGGCGACGGCATTCACCACCAGGCTCAGCCAGCTGAGACCAAGCGCCAAAACCAGCCACCACCAACCCTGAGCTGTGATTGAAAGCGTGCGCAAACCGGCTGCATGCCCTGCCAGCGCCCAGCCCACGAAGCCCAGGGTGAGCAGGGTCACCCAGAGCTTGACGCCTCCGGGAAGGTTCACCCGCGGGAGAGAGCGCCAACGCTTCAGCACATCCAGTCCTCCTCAGGCTCGAACGAACACGTCTCCAGCGAGAGCGTCCTCAACAGCAGCTCAGGGGAGAGTTCAGCACGTTGTGCAAGGTGCTGAAGCGCATCACGCTCCGGCTTGATACTCATGGATCCATCCGGCTTCAACGTCTGCTTCGCTGCAAGAGCCCCCCAGCGGGTGGCGATTGATCCACCGCGACGGGGCAGCACCCAACGCCCCTGACGGCGCTCACGCAGACCCAGTGTGGGGCTGTCACTCCACCAGATCCGTCGCAGATCCTCCGCTCTGCCAGGCTCCACCAGCGCGGTCACAGCGATCCCTGGACGTCCCTTCTTCATCTGGAGAGGCGAGCAGGCCACATCCAAGGCTCCGGCCTGGCGCAGCTGCTGCACCAACCAGGAGACCGCTTCGGCGGAGGCATCGTCGATCCACGCCTCCTGCACCATCAGCTCCTGCCAGCGCGGTGTGCCGGAGCCTGCTTCAACCGTGGCACGCTGACGAATCAGGCGAAGAAGGTTGGGTCGATCCAACTGACGGTGGCCGAGCCCTGTGCCCACCGCCTCGGGACTGAGCTGATCTGGCCAGCAGAAGCGATCGGCCAGCACGGCCATCAGGGCCAGGCCCGTGGGCGTGGTGAGCTCGGCTTCCGGGCCATCGGTGAGCCAGCGCAGGGTCACCCCATGGCGTTTGGCGAGCTCGAGAACTGCTGGAGCAGGCACCGGCAAGACGCCGTGGGCTGTGGACACCGTGCCCCGACCTGCCGGAGGGGGGAGACAGAGCAGTGATCTGGGCTTCAGATGATCGAAGGCGGCACAGACGCCAACGATGTCGACCAGGCTGTCGATGGCACCCACTTCATGGAAATGCACCTGCTCAGGTGCGATGCCGTGCACAGCAGCCTCAGCCTCAGCAAGCGCTGTGAACACCGCCAGCACCAGGTGCTGCAGCGATGAGGGCCAGTGGGCATTGCCGATGCGCTGCCGCAGATCAGCCCAGTGGCGATGCGGCGGATCCCCCTCAAGCCCCTCCACTTGCAGACGCAGGCCTCTGAGACCACCGCTGTGGGCCTGGTCAACGCGCAGGGCGTAGGCATTCTCGAAGCCCAGCTGCCGCAGGGGGGTGTGGATCACTTCCTGAGGAACCCCGAGATCCAGACATGCGGCCAACAGCATGTCTCCAGCAAGACCGGTGGGACAGTCCACCAGATAGGTCGCGGAGATGCCTGCGGTGGTCATGCGACCTCCGGATCAAGGCCCTCCAGCAGACGCTCGGCCACAGCATCCAGTTCATCCAGACGCTTCTTCAGATACTGCTCCACCTCGCGGCGTGCCCGGCGCTGCTCCCGCTGCGCAGTCGCCACATCCTGACCCGACAACCCCCAGATTCTTCCCAGAAGCGCACGGTCATCGGCCCCTCCCCGAGCAGCCCCCTCGAACAATGTCTCGGCCACCATGCCCGCCTGAAGCACCCGGCTCCACCGGCGCAGATCCTCCAGCGGAAGGCGAACCTGATCGGGAAGGTCGAATTCAGTGGCTCCGTTGCAGCGCAGGCCGGCCTCAAGACATGAGCGGGTGCCAACCAGAACCCTGCGGACCGTCATCTCCTCGTGGCGTGCCACCAGCCAGTGGCCAGCCTCATGGCGTGCGACCCGGCGTAACCGAGACCGCCCTCCCGGCAGGGCTTCCGCGACGAGATGGCCGCCCATCCCCTCAAGCTGGGATGCATCCAGGGTCAGGCCAAGCAATCCGCCGCCGACCAGGAGAGCAATCCAGGCTGGAGACAGGCCCAGTAACGGACCGAACACCGCCAGACCGGTACAGCCGGCGACAGCCAGACCAGCTGTGGTTGAGGAGACCGGTGATGGAGTCATCAGCTTCGCGCCGGCCTGCTGCGGGCACCGCCACGGCGGGATGAACCTCCACGCCCCTTGCCGCCGCGGGTGGGCATCGGTGCGATCACATCCACGGATTCCACCTGCAGCAGTTGACCCTGGCGCCGCACGTCAAGACTGACGAAATGACGCAGATGCGCCAGCTCCACATCCCCGCTCAGTTGCAGTTTGAAGGGAAGCGGGCGGAAACCGTCGGCCCGGGGAAGTTGACGCACCTTGACGACAACCTCGGAGGTTTCCGGCTTGGTGTAGATCAGCTCTCCTCGAATCGAGAAATAATCGTCGCCTTCGGGCAACCGGTCGGGGGCAACATCCTTTGTCCCCTCCTCCGGGTCTGCAGGCGACAGAGTGCTCGGTTCCCAGATCCCGGCGATCTGGAGATGCAGTTGCCCAGCCTCCCGGCAGCGGGGGTACACCACCCAGAGATGAGGCTGGCCGAGATCGATGTGACGTCGCATCAAGGTCAGCATGCGGCCGAGAACAACCGCTTCAAGCTCCTGACCATCGGCATCCACAAGATGGCCACGGGTGGTCTGATCGTCAGAGTCAGGTCGGAAGATTCCGCGCACGACGCCGATTGCCCGGTACTGCAGCGGCTCGGTCACCGCGGGAATGGGATGGTCGCGCATCAGTCTCAGGGGCATCCACCGGCCCGGACCAACTCTAGCCAGCACCGTGAAAGCACCTCAGACTGGCCGGGCATGTCGGCGAGATGGTGGCGGGTTACAGCAGAACATCCCCAAAAGCGTTGGTGCTGATTGGCGGGGTGGCGGGTCTCTGTGCTGCTGGTGCCTGGGTCGTGACCGGGCCATGGGCTCAGAATCAAACCCCTGCGAGCAGTGCGGAGCCGCCCCGTCGCGATGGGGCAACAGGCATGGAGCTGCTGCGAGCAAGGGTTGCCGCCCATCCCAGGGACTGGCGCTGGTCGCTGCAGCTGGCACGCGCTCAGTGGCTTGCAGGCGATGCTGAAGAGGCTGAACACACCATGAAGCCGCTTCAACGTCTGCATCCCGATCGCCCTGAGGTGCTGGCCATGACCAGCCTTCTCGCCCTTGACGACCAACAGGGTGCGGGGATGATCAGTGAACTGGAGGAACGCTTCAAGTCCATGCCGGCAGGCCAGCGTCTCAGCATCGGACTGCTGCTGGCTGACCTGCAGCGACAGGCGGGAGAGATCGAGGCCGCCACTGAGCGGTACCAAACTCTGATCAAGGAGAGCCCCCAACGACCGGAACCGCTGCTGGCCCTGGCCCTCCTGAAGCGCGACGACGGTCAGGGCACCGAAGCCATCGAGCTGCTTCGGCTGGCCATGAACAAACGCAGAACCCTGACACCGAGCTCAGCCGAACTGCAAACACTGGAACTGCGCTGGGCCCTTGAGGCGGCCCGCAACCATCAGATTCAGACTGGAGTCAAGGCTGATCCAGCTCCCTGAGAGCAGCATCGATGGCATCGACCGGATCGGTGGCATCGTTCATGGAGGTGGCCTGTCGCAGGCGCTGCATCAACTCCATGGGATTGGTGAC
>Ga0160422_10001449_pt1 | contig 14814 bp, 11 predicted proteins | sample Fk160mmetaG_FD_108192 | JGI IMG/M metagenome (GOLD analysis project Ga0160422, IMG submission 108192) | Marine microbial communities from the Central Pacific Ocean - Fk160115 60m metaG | ecosystem: Environmental > Aquatic > Marine > Oceanic > Photic zone | place: The Central Pacific Ocean...
GGGGTGGAGTGCGAGCCTCAGCCGTGAGGATGTTAGGCTGCACGTCGGAGGAACTCTCATGCGGATCATTCATACTTTGGCGATGCTGGCAACCGTCGGATGCGGTGCGATTTCTGGCGAATGGGAGGGCGAATGCAAGGTGCAGGTTGGCAATGACCTGTACATCTACGAAGTGGAGTTGGAAGTCGAGTCGGTCGAGAAGGGCGACATCAACGGCACGGGCACCCTGTACGATGAAGACAACAACCGTAGCTTGGGTACCTTGGATGGAAATCAGGAAGGCGAGAACATCGACTTGGACATTGAGTTCGAAGACGGAGTGTTGCAGAACCGAAGTTTTGAGATCGATGCGACGATCAGCGGGCGAGAGATGAATGGGGACTGCCAGCTGGGGGGTCAGCACGGACTGTTGGAGATGGAGCAGACCGGGTAAGACGTGTGTTCAGCCGTCAATCAGGCGAGCACGCTGCGGATCTCCGTCTGTAAAGATCGGCCACCGGCTCAGTTGCGGTCGGCTTGGATTGACCGCTGCCGGGTCCAGCCAAGTTAGCTCCCGTCCTTCAATGAGCGTCGTCAGGGCTTCAGCAACGCCCCAGCACGTGGACAGGCCGCTGCCGCCAAGAGCGCCGGCCCACCACAGTCCGGGCGCGTCTTCATCCTCACCAATGAGCGGGCGTCGATCGGGAACGAATGTGCGGAGGCCCGTCCACGAGCGGACGGGTTCGATGGGGCCCAGTGCGGGAAAGTAACGCTGCACCTTTGCGGCGGTGAGCCTCCAGTCTTCTGTGGATGGTACGCCGGTTGAGCCCGGGCCATTGGGCGGGTCCTCACGGTGCTCGTTGCATGGGCTCACCAACCAGTGCGGCGATTCAGGCTTTGCATACACGCCGACATCGTCCAACCATATCCACGGTTGTTGGCGACCGGGCTGAACGGTGGCTGCGACCACAGCAGCGGTTCGGCGGAGGGTAAACAGCGGTCTGCGAATCCCCGCGGTCTGCGCCAGACCTTGAGCCCATGCGCCGCAGGCGAGAACCACGTGCCCTGCGTAATGGATGGCCTTATCGGTCTGCACGCCGACGACCCGTCCCGCTTGCAACAGCAGCGCGCGCGCGGCCGCCTTGCAATGAAGCCGAGCACCGCGTTGCTGAGCCACGTTGAGCATGGCCTTGGCCAAGCCGGAGCCATTGCAGACCCGCTCGTCGGGAAGATGCCAGGCAGCAATCACCGGCGAGTCTTTCAACACCGGGACGTCACCGGGGTCGATGGACTCAACGGTTGCTCCCTCTGCATGCAGGTGAGAACGAGCGTTGGTGAGCCACAAGGGGTCGCGCACGAGGCCAAGAATCGCTCCTGTGCGGGCGGACAATGGAACCTTGCCCCACGCGATCGCCTCGTCGACCAAAAATCGCATCGTCCGTTGCGCCAGCGCTCGATCGCACGGTTCGGCATCAAGGCGCCGAATTAGGCCGGCATTTTGGGCCGAAGCCTCGGACGCAGGAGTCGCCCCTTGCTCGATGATAAGGACCGACCCCAGTCGACTGAGTTGAGCCGCTGCCGCTGCACCCGCCAAGCCTGCACCAACGATGAGAAAGTCAGGCGCCAACTTTACCCCGATGAGCGTGGATCAGATCGATTATGATTCGCTGTAGGAGACACACAAGGTGAGTAACCCACCACCCCTCTCGAACGGTCGCTACACGTTGTCCGACACCCTCGGCGAAGGTGGAATGGCGACGGTTTACGGTGGATTCGACACCATGCTCGAGGTGGAACGCGCCGTGAAGGTGCTCTCGCCCGCATTGTGCTCCAGTGAAAAACTACGCCGTCGTTTTTTGGCGGAAGCGCGCGCCATGGCGAAGCTCCGCCACCCCAACATCGTCACGGTCTTTGATGTGGGCGTAGACGGTCAGACGCCGTACATTGTGATGGAAAAAGTGGATGGGGGCTCGGTGATGGGTCTGGTGGAGCGAGACGGTGCGCAACCCCCAGAGGTGGCCGGTCACATTGTTCTCGCCGCATTGGCTGGACTGCAGGCCAGCCATGAGAGCGGGGTGATTCACCGTGACATGAAGCTCCACAACCTGCTCATCAGCACCAGCGGTGAGATCAAGATCACAGACTTCGGCATTGCCCAACTCGGTGGAGAGCAGTCGCACACCAAGACCGGTGCCATCATGGGCACGTTGGCCTACATGCCCCCCGAGCAGCGCCAGAGCGCCAAGGGGCTCGGTCCGACGGCCGATGTGTTTGCGTGCGGCGCGTCGTTGTTTGCGCTTCTGTCGGGGCGAGAGCCCTTCGATGTCTACAACGAGTCGCTGCACGACAAGCTCTTCGCCGGCATACCCACAGCGTTGCGGCGTGTGATTGTTCGCGCGTGCCAGTACGAAGCAGAGGAGCGATACCCCACAGCGGAGTCGATGGCTGTGGACCTTCGCGACGCGATGACCGATTTGGGAATCGCCATCGACCCCAACCTTAAGGTGCCGGTCGGAGAGAACCAAGTACCCTTGTTCGAGCCCATCGAACGCGCTGCATCGCCACCTTCTGAGGGGTTGGAGCGGCGGGATTCAACCACGATCAACCCCAAAGATACGTGGTTCACGACCCATGGCGAGCGCGCGCAGGACCAACCGTTCGCGACAGAACCGGAACAGTCGTCAAGAGAGGCGTCATCAAAGGCCACCATGGCCATCTGGATCGTGGTCACGCTGATTGCCTGTGTTGCGGCCCTGGGGGTGATGTTGGTTGGGGGAGACGGTGAGTCGGATACACCGGCAACGGTGACACAAAGCATGGCAGGCAACGCCGCCGATTCGCCGGTTCAGCCCGTCGCTGCGCCCGAGCCGCCTGTTGCCGCACCGGAGCCGCCCGTCGCTGCGCCGGAGCCGCCCGTCGCTGCGCCGGAGCCGCCCGTCGCCGCGCCGGAGCCGCCCGTCGCCGCGCCGGAGCCGCCCGTCGCCGCGCCACCGAACGAACCCGTCCAAAACGCGAAGTCCCCGCCAGTGGCATCGCCGAAGAAACCCCAGCCGAAAGCGGAAGAGCTTGCAGATTCGGTTCCCACGGTTGCGGATTCAAATCCTGCACAGCTTCCGCCCCAACAAACAACGCTTGTGCTTCGCGCAATTCCGCCAATCTCGGTTGTGTTCCTGGACGGTCAGCGGCTCAATCTCATCAACAATACCGTCACCACAGCGGTGAAACCGGGCAGTCGCGAACTGAAGTTTGGCACAGAGGATGGTTTGTACGGCAGCACTCAAGTCGTGGTGCCCGCTGGCGAGTCGCTTAAGGCCTGCTTTCGCTTCATCGACCGCCAATTGAAGAAGTGCTGACGGGCGTGCTACGGTAGGGCCATCGAAGAGGCGCCGGGACCGTGTTGTTTGCTATGTCGTTTGTGATCCAGAGCGCGCTTGCGGAGCCCGTGGTGCTTCACGATTCAGCAGACCCGGATGCAGTGCAGTCCGAGGTTATTCGCCACTCTGAACTTCAACTGGGTGAGTTTCGAATGACTCATTTCGATGAGTTTTTGAGTGCTCAGCGGGCCGCATGGAAAGGTCCGGGTGCGATGGAAGTCTGCACCGGCGACCCCACTACAGTGGAAAATGTAGCCATTCAGGTGAGCGCTGCGGAGAGCCGTCTGCTCTACCAAGAGATGGAGCAGGCGTCGGCATTTTTAGCGCAGTCTCAGGCGATGCTGGGGTGCTTGCCATCGGTCGCACCGGTTGACTTGGGGGCTCGAATTGGATTGCTCCGCGGTGTGCTGGCAGAGGAGACTCGAGATCCCTCGGCATTCGACCATTTTTCCTTCGCCGCCCGGTTCAATTCTGAGCTCGAATGGGACCCTCAGTTCACGCTCGGTAAGCGCCTGTTTGATGCCGCAAAACTGGAACTGAAGAACGCGAAACTGGTGACCCTCGATGTTGTACCGCGCCCAACACCTGACCAATCGCTGTTCTTGAACGGGTCGCTGGCGAACGCGTCATCCGGATCGATATCCGTTCCCGTGGGGTCCAATCTGTTGCAGGTTCAGACCGACGGCAGCGTCGTGGGCTACTCAGTCACGATTGTCCAAGAATCGAATCCGAGTCTGTTGGTGCCGCAGTCCTTGTCGACCCAGACGCTTTCGGCAGTGAATACGGAAACCGGCCAGCAAGAGCTGTCACGTGTGATTGCGATGACCTTTGATAGCGGGACACCGGTCTACATTGCCACCGGTGAGACGCTTTGGCAGACTGCATCTGGATTTCCCGCCTGGGTAAACCTAAAGTCGAGCGGAGAGCCGGTGGTGGAGACCGATGCAGCCCTGCTCGAACCGGTTCGCATCCGGCCGTCGGCCTGGGTGTCAGCCACGCTCACTGCAGCCGTCGCAGCGGGAACCGGGTTTGCATTCATGGTCGGTGAGGCATCCTGGAATGCAGTGGAAGAACAGGAACAGCGCTTCCAATCCGCCGCACAGAGCGGAAACTTTGACCGGGTGAACAAGGCGTATGAAAATGCAATGCTCTCGCGTTCTCGATCCACACTCGGCTACGCGATCGCGGGTGTGGGGGCCGCGGCGACGGTTGCTGGCGTTGTGGTGACGGTCCCGCTGTTTAAGGTGAATCGATGATGGTTTTTTGGGCGCTCACGGCATGGTTGGGGTGTACGCATACACTCTACCCACCCGACATCGAGGCTCCCCTCGAGGTTCTTCCGACCGGTCCCGTGGAGATAACAGTGTCTTCGAGGCACAACGGCGACTTGGTCTCATGGTGGTCCATTGATGGCGAATACCAAGACATTGAAGCGGTCGTTACGGAACAAGAACAGCCCGCTGAAGGATCGATGTGGACGGTAACTGTCGATCAAGAAGAGCCAACGGATGGCGAACAGTGGACGGTGATCGTACAGCAGGAAGTCGATGGAATGCTGGCTCCACCGGCAAGAGCGCACATCGATATTGTTCAGGAAGCCGATGACCCAATTGACGACACGGGCTCGGCTGAGGGCTCTTTAGTTGGAAGCTCACCCGAGTATCCCGCGGAGTCCTGTGACGATGTGTCCGACACCGGCAGCGGGGTGTATTGGTTTGCCCCTGCGGGTCCGATAGCTGATCCCTACAAGGCTCGCTGCGAGGTGGTCGAGGGTGTTGCATGGATGCAGGTGCTGACCGTGAACGGGGACGACGGCGAGCGGGAATGGAGCATGACCGCCGATCAGTGGGGTCAACGGTGTGAATCGCTTGAAACCGGCACCGATACCAAGGGCGTGGGCGCGTGGTCAAACGGGTACGAAGCGTCTGGATACAACCCAGGGGTGTGTGCCCTAAGGGTCAATCGAGTGAGGATATGTCCAGAAGATGGATCTCAGAGGTCCTGCTACATCACGCCGGAGTTTGAAGAACCGGTTGAGTCCCTTCATTGGGCCTTGAACGGTGGGGAAGCCAAGTTTTCAGAGGGTGTGTCTGTGGGGCCTAATTTTGGGGATCCCAACGACTTTATGAGTCGCTGTGAGGATGCAGGCGTGCCCAACGAGCCCGATAGCGGCCTCGGGGAGCCCGTCCCTTCCGTGAGTTTAGAATGGTTTGTGGGCGATGGCGGTGCGGCCCGCATTGGGTTCGCATTTAATATTGATTTTGGTGCCGCAATGGCATCGATCATCTTCGGCGTGGGCGTCCCTGATTCGTTGGGTATGGGTGCCGGTTCCTATGTGGATGATGCTCTTACCGAAGGATGCGGCACCGACGCTTCGGTCTGGATTCGCTGATCTTTTTTGCGTTTTCTACTTGCGGGTTTTTTTCCCCGTTATAGACGCCAGTTCCGGTCTGATGGGGTCCGTGGCGGCACGTTGGGTGTCCCCCATTTGACGACAGTAAAATCCGCGGGTTCTTCCACTCGCTGACCCCATCCCCAAGGTCGGCGCAACAGGAGTTCCTGATGTTCGCACGTGCGTCCACAATGACGACTTTTCTTTCTCTCCTTGCCCTCGGTACTGGCTGCGCCAACGAGGATGAAGACACCGGTGCCGAAGAGATTCGTTCCACCATCGATGACGACCTCAATGAAGTGGACGCTGCGCGTTCGAATTGGGAAGGCACCGCAGAAGGCGTTGGCCTGATCGCTTTCCTCAACGACAAGGGCACCACCTTCGACTTGCTCGACAAGACGGTGCGTCTCGATCGTCGAGCCGCTGGAAACTTGGTCGCTCACCGCGACGGCGGCGATCGCTTGTGGGGCACCTCCGATGATGACATCTACAACACGGTCGACGAAATCGATGCCGTTCGGTTTGTAGGGCCCCGCACCATTGATCGCATGATTGAGTTCGCAGCCCGCAATGGTTGGGTCCCCGGTGCCCAAGACATTCTTGGAATCTACGACGGTGTGGCATTCACCGTTGAGGAAGCCGACGCTACAGTTGCCTTGGCCAATGAGTTGAACGAGTATGAACTTGACCAAGGACTGCGCCTTCACAGCCGCGCGGCGGAGAGCATTGTCCTTGCGCAGCCCATCGCAACCATCGATGAGCTGGCGCGGCTGTACTACGTGGGAGGTTCTGCCCTCTCCAAGTTGAAGTACTACGCTGCGCTCAACGACAAGACCGTTCAAGAGTAACGTCTAGCTACTGAGACGCTGGTCGCGAAAACGCCTCGGTGGTGTGTCATCGTATCGATGCACCGACGGGGCGTTGCCGTTTCAAAGGACGACGCGGTCGCGACGCCGCTAAAGGTCCCACTGGTCGTTGACCGGTCCAAATCCGATGGCGTGCCGGCCCATCTCGGGGACATCAAAAAAGAGCGTGCCATCCATGGTGTACGGAATCTGCAAGGCAATGGCATCGCCCGCAATGAGGTCTTCCGCCAGATCAATCAAGAGGTGTTCGGTCAGGGAGAGCATGGTATCGACGTTGAATTCGAAAATGATGTGGGACTCGATGCTCTCATTGGCTGGAATCACACGAAAGTCTCCGTTTTCATAGTCCCCAGTTGCCACATCGGTTGCAATGGACGTCAGTTCCTCAACGGTTGGGATGATGTCGGCGGGCGTGGTTACATCTTCTGCATTTTCTGCGTCACATCCGCCCTCGGCATTGGCCTCAGGACTGCAATCTTCAGCGTCAGGGTCGCAGAAGCTGACGCATACCGATCCGAGGTTTGCATCCTCGTACACACTCGTGGCCAAAAGAATTTCTACGAGCGGAATCGGGACTCGGTCGTTGTTGTTGGAGAGGTCGAAGCCCACGTCAAAGCTAAATCCAAGCTTGTTTTTATTGATGGGGTTTAGGTTCGCGGCCTCGCACACTGTGTCACTGAGCAGGGAATAGCATCCGTACCTTGCCAGCTCGCGCGGCGACGGATGTTCGACAAGGTCGACACCGAGAAACTCGGCGCCTGGGGGTGCGATTCGACCCACGGTCTCCTTGATGGCATCGCAACCGACGAGCGAAAGGCCGGCGAGCCCCGATAGGGCAAGCCCGGATAGAACCAAGTTCGAAAAGGCGTTGTTGTTCATGTCGATCTCCCCCTCGATACTCGCGTAAACATCCACCGTGCGCAAGTAGACGGACGACTCATGCAGCCATTCGAGGCTCTATTGTTCGACCTCGTCGAGCAAGTCATCGAGGTCACTGACCACCACTCGCTTGCCATGAAACGATGCGACCTTTGCGGTTTCAAGCGCTTTGATGGCCCGGCTCAGGCTTTCGGGCCGGGTACCGATCGCGGAAGCCATGTCTCGACGAGTCAGGGGAAGCGTTATCACCAGATCGCCGGAGTCGTTCACCATTCCATGGCGATCACGCAGCGCCAGCAACAGAGCTGCGAGTCGGGCGCGGACCTGCAAATGAACCACATTCACTCGAGCCTCATCGGAGGCCTGAAGGTCGGCAGCGAGTCGACCAAGAAGGGCACGAAGCAGTTCGGGACTCTTGGTCATCAGGCTGCATAGCGCTTCGGGCTCAATGTACCTCACCGAGCAATCGGTCAGGGCGATGGCTGAGTTTGAGTACACACCGGAGCCGAATGCACTATCGAGTCCAATGGTGCTCCCTGCATCGAGCAATCTCAACAGGGTGGAATGCTCTCGACCGTGCGTTCGATGGAGGGCCACTGTGCCCTTGAGGAGGCAAACAATGTGTGTGGCGGCTTTGCCCTGAGTAAACAGCGTCTGACCGGATGCGATCGATACATCTGATGAAGCGTCGCGAAGGGTATTCAGGGCCTCAACACTCAATCCACCAATTGCTGTTTGCTCGAGTCCAAAGCCATCCGATGAAAATGCTTTAGCATCGCTCGCATTGTCGGGATGTGTCGGATTGGACATCGGAGACCCTGCCACTTTTAATAGAGTTGCTGAACGCCCCCGCAAGTTACCCTGTTTACACATCTAATGTAAGAATAACCGAGGATTAAAGTGGTTTCTGGGCCAACCAATTGATATTGGTCAAGGTTTTTCAATGGCTGACGGACCTTTTTTTCGATCGAAAAACGGCGACAAAACTGGCAAATAGCCAGAGCAGGGTCGTCTCTCGCGAAGGCTTCGCCGCACAGCCGCACCCGCCTTTTTCTCCAACTTGCTCGGCAGCCCCAATGCCGGGAACATCGGGTTCGACTTCGATTCCTGTGTCGTCACCTGAAGGGGCATCCGTGTCTTCCGACGGGGCTTCCCCCGTATCTTCCCATAGTCCCGTGTCATTAATGTCACCGGTGTCTTCGCTGATTTCTTGTCCAAACTCAAATGCACCGGCGTCTGGAGCATCCCCTATGGTCCGTTCCAGCCGGTCAAAGTCGAGAATGATGTCCGCGATTTCAACGCCGGCATCGATGGCGGGAGATCCCTCAGTAAGACGATGGTTTCGGCCATCTGGATTGACATAGTGGTCGGAGGTCGTGGCCCGGTTGCCCTTCTCTTCGGATGCAAAGGCGGGCAATGTGGGGACCGTAAAGAGGTTGTTGGTGAATGTGGGTGCCGAATCTGTGGTTCCGATCTCGACGACTGGTGAGGCAACGTTGATGCCGAACGTGGTGAACACAACCTCGAGGGACTCCACATTGTCTTCAAATCGGACGCCTTCTTCGAGGTCATACAGGATGGAATTTTCGACGCGCAGATGGGCACCTTTGGGGCGACTGGATGTTGGACCCCGTACCCGTAGTCCGATTTCGGAACCATGGATCACGGTACGCCGCAAGGTTGCATCGACTCCCTCTTTGATAAACAAGGCGGCTTGGTTTTCGATGCCCATTCCATTTTTGAAGCCGTAGATCGTGGTGTCCTCGATCAACAAACGAGCGCGATCTGCATCGGGATGCACCTTTGTTTCGATCGCGTTGTCGCCGGGGGTTTGGCCGGAACGAAATCCGTTGATGTCTTCCGACAAGGGCTCTGCGTAAAATTCGCACCCTTGAATGACAATGGAGTTCCACCCTCGTGTGTCGCGTCCGGGATCAAATTGCAGTGCGTCGCCGGAAACGGTGTGGATCACGGTGTCGATGATGCTGAGATCTTGCACGGCTCCGCCCGTGATCCCATGAGCATCCTCCCGCTCATCAGCGTCCGAATCGAACCACAGGCAAGAGTGGATCACACTGTTGAGGATCTGGACGTGTTCAGGTGCATCCATGTCGATGCAATCTCGGCCGCTGCGAGACACGGTTACGTTGCGCAGTTCAGTGTGGTCAGCGCCGTCCTTGATGTCGATGGTGTCGCTCTCACCAAACTGACCGTCGAAGTTGATGTTTTCGAACACCCAATGAGCGTGATCGATTTGCAGCACCTCTCCTCGTGCGGTGATGGTGGCTTTGGCGTCCGCTTCTGCAGTAACGGTGATCGGCGAACCCTCACTGCCGTCTACCTCCGTGGACAAGTCTTCTTCGTAGGTTCCCTCGGCGAGCACAATCGTATCGCCGGGGCTGGCTTCATTCATGGCGGTCTGGACGGACTCGCCCACCTCAACGTAAATCGTGGCTGCCGTTGCGGATGCCATCGCGTAGTACAGAAGAATTCCGATCATAGTCTTTCCATGCGGACCCCGGTACGGACGCGGAACGCACATTCTGGAGCAAAAGATGGGTGGGTGGTCATGGGTATTGGACTCCGGTCATTTCCTCGGACAAGGACCATAGACGGGCCGCTTGTTCTGGGTCGCGGGCCTGCCGGCTGGCATGCACTCGGACCGGCGAGCCCCACAACTGACCGAACCAGCGGGGTCCCCAGTAGCTTCCGCCGATTGCGTCGGGGTCGGTCGCTGCCCTCAATGTGGGCCACGATCCGGTGTCGGAATGTTGACCAAACAGGGGCGTGACAAAGGGCATCCAGATGGATTCACGAAAGAGGCCCGTGGCGGTGAAGCCTGGATGCGCCGCAAGGCTCTGAACCCCCCGGTCGCCGAGACGACGCTGGAGCTCGAGAGCAAACAGTAAATTTGCCAGCTTGCTCTGGCCGTACGCTTCCCAACCAATGTACCGATCGGTGTGATTTGGATCCGCGAAGTCGATGCGCCCGAAGCGGTGGGCATTGCTGGCGACCGTGACAACTCGAGCATCTCTACTGCCGACTAGGGCTGGCATCAAGAGCCCCGTTAGAGCGAAATGTCCAAGGTGATTGACGGCAAACTGGAGTTCAAATCCATCTTCAGTGATGGTGAAGGGCGGGATCATTACGCCGGCATTGTTGATGAGAAGATCAACTGCCTGATGCGTCGAGAGGAACTGTGTTGAGAATGACCGGATGCTTGATTGATCGGCAAGGTCGAGCTGTGAGACAACCAATTCCGCGGCGGGTACCTCGCTGAGAATTTGGCCCTTGGCATGTTCGGCTTTGTCGCCATCTCGGCAAGCCATCACCACGCACGCACCCATCCGGGCGAGGTGAAAGGCGGTCCAGTACCCAATCCCTGAATTTGCGCCCGTCACAATAGCCACACGGGCATCAAGGCGTGGCATGTTGTCGGGGGTCCATGGCATGCGCCTTCGTAACGTGCGGGGATTCGGTGAGCCGCAGGGGTGGTTGATACAATCGCTGACCGACTGGCTGAAGTCCGGTTACATCTGCGCGGTGATTACCGCGACCGACATCAGCAAGCACTTTGGGGGTCAGACCCTGTTTGAGCAGGTCAATCTCCAGCTCAATGCAGGGAGTTGTTACGGAATTGTGGGTGCAAACGGTTCCGGCAAGTCGACCTTGCTTCGCATTCTGAATGAAATCGAGTCGCCATCGACGGGTCACATTGTGCGGCAGAAATCGGCTCGCCTTGGTGTCCTTGACCAGAATCACTTTGCATACGAGAACACATCGATCCTCGAAGTTGTGATGCAGGGCAATGCTGTGCTCTGGGATGCGATGGTGGAGAAAGAAGCGCTGCTCGCGCGCGCCCACGAACACTTTGACGAAGATCGGTATGTGGTGTTGGAGGACATTGTCACGCGCTTTGATGGGTACCAACTCGAGGCGAAGGCTGCGACCATTCTGGAAGGGTTGAACATTCCAACTGAACGTCATCGTGATCCCCTCAGCACACTGAGCGGTGGATACAAGCTGCGTGTGTTGCTGGGGAAAGCGCTTGCCTCCGACCCCGATATTTTGTTTCTGGATGAGCCGAACAACCACCTTGATATTTTGTCGATTGCATGGCTCGAGGAGTTTCTTCGGAAATTTAAGGGGCTCGCCGTGGTGGTCTCTCATGACCACCGTTTCTTGGATGGATGTTGCTCACACATTGTCGACGTGGATTACCAGCGCGCCACACTGTACCGAGGAAACTACTCCAAGTTTATCGAGCTCAAGACGGAGGAACGGGCTCGCCGCGAGGCCGACATCCGCAAGCGCGAAAAGGAGATCGCCGATCTCGATGCATTCGTCACGCGCTTCAAGGCCAAGGCCACCAAAGCCCGGCAGGCCAACAGCCGTGCCAAGCAGATGGAGAAGATGGTGATCGAGCCGCTGCCTCAATCGTCACGACGCTTTCCTGCATTTTCATTTCAACAGCGTCGGACCAGCGGACGAGAAGTGTTGGCGGTCGATGATGTGTGCAAGGCATACGGCGATGACGTGGTCTTGATGGACGTGGGTTTCAAGGTGGAACGGGGCGACCGGCTTGCCATCATTGGACCCAATGGAATTGGAAAATCGACTCTGCTGAAAATCATCATGGAGCGAATCGATGCCGACCTCGGTACAGCAGAGTGGGGGTACGAAGCAGTTCCGGGCTACTTCCCGCAAGACCACCACGAAATCCTCAGCGATCCCAAGCAGGACATCACCAGCTTTTTGTGGGACGCACTCCCCGGTGAGGGGCTCGGGGCCATTTATGGTCGATTGGCGAGTGTGTTGTTCGAGAAGGACGACATGAGCAAGAAGCTCGATGTACTTTCGGGGGGCGAGGCTGCGCGGTTGTTGTTGGCGAGATTGAGCGCTGAAAAACCGACGGTGCTGGTCCTTGACGAGCCGACAAACCACCTCGACCTTGAAGGCATCCAGGCACTCGCGGATGGACTTGTGGCGTACGAAGGAACGATCCTTTTTGTGTCCCACGATCGCTGGTTTGTGGACCGAGTAGCCACTCGAATCGTTGAGATAACGCCCGATGGAATCGAGGACTTTCCCGGCCCGTACGCCGAGTATCTGGCCAAGACGGAGGGACAGGATCACCTCGACCTTGAGGCCGTCGCCGAACAGGAGCGCGAAAAGCGGCGCGCACGAAAGCGCGAAAAGCGGAAAGAAAAGGAGGCCGCGCGACGAGCGCGCAAGAAGTAGGGCCGGGTGCGCTCTCTACTTCGACGCAGCCTGTGCGTTGGCGGCACTGACCCGATCAGCGAACTCGAGAATGCCGTCTCGGACCAAGTCAATGATGAGGTCGACCTCATGCTTTGTGATGGCAAAGTGCGGTGTAAAGCGAAGCGAGTTCTCGCCACCATGGATGACTCCGAGTCCGTTTTTACGGAGCCACGTTTCGATTCCACTGAACCCCACCACCTCAATCGCAGGGTGAAGTTCGGCGCTGAACAACAATCCGGTTCCCTGAACTTTCAGCACGATTTCCGGAAACTCCTCCATGAGCCCATTGAGCCCGTCAATGAAGTCGTGGCCTCGGTCTTGTATGTTGGCGCGCAACTCGGGGGTGAGGGCCTCCAAGACCCCGCATCCGACAGCCAAGGCCCGCGGGTTGGTGGTCATTGTGTTGCCGTAGATGCCGCGGACATACAAGTTTGCCGCACGCTCATTGCAGGCCAATACGCTCAGGGGATACTGCCCGGCGTTCAACGCCTTTGAGTAGGTCTCGAGGTCCGGACCTTCTGCGGTTTGGAACCCCGGGTAGTCAACGATGGACAAATAGCCGGAACCTCGTAGTCCCGCTTGGATCGAGTCCACCAGAAGGAGGCTACCGTGCTCATTGGTGAGTGCCCGTGCTGTGTCGTAGAACTCGCGGGAGCATGCAAGCCCTGGGTCTCCCTCGCCCATGACGGGCTCAATCAACATGAGCTCAATGAACACTCCGTCGGCCTCGGCCTTGGCAAAGGCTGCCTTCAGTGCTTCAACGTCGTTGGGAGGGACAGTGATGAGGTTGTCTGCCGCCGCATGAGAGGCGAGGTGCGTTTTGTACTTTCCAAGACATGAGTCGGAGGCTTGGGCAGGTCGGTCGGTGCGGCCATGGAAGCTTCCCGAGAGCGAGAGTATCTTGATGGCAGCTCCTGCACGCGGACCGGTTGGGTCGGTATGGTGCTTTGCGTTGACATCTGCGATGCGAAACGCGACGGTCACCGACTCAGAACCCGAGTTCATGCAAATGAACTTCTCGAAGGGGCATGAGCCGCGGGTCTGCCCCACCTCCGCCTTGAGGAGTGTCGCGAACCGCTTGTGAGTGAAGTTGGGCGTCATCACGTTCGCCATGACGTGGGTGTCGCCCATGATGTCCATGATGGCCTGGGGGGAATGTCCAGCACCCAGCATGCCGTAGCCACCGTTGTCGTGAAGAACCGCTCCATGTGACGTCACAATCCATGGCCCCGCGGCGGCCATCGCAATGTAGGGATTGACGGTGTTTGCCGGATAGAAATTCACGAAATCCGTCTGCAATGCGGCGGCGGTCTCCGACTCGTCGCTTTGCAGCAGTTCGCCGTAGTCTCCTTGCAAGGCCGCATGCACCCGGCCGGCGTCTTCAATGGCCCGCCCAAGGCTGGGGTCGAGTTCCAAGAACCGCTCGATGGTTGCGTCATCGAGTCCGACGGTTTGTCGCGGTCCAGCGAACTGACGAATGGTCTGCAGGGTTCCAAGAGCGTGGTTCATGGTGGCCTCCGGATGTGCGATTCTCTAACATCCCTGTAGTCCAGTTTGCATCCCCCGGTGTCAACTGGCGCAGGTTTCTTTGACGTTTTGTCCTTTCAGACGCACAATGGTGTGTGCTGTGACGGAGATTTGCAATGAAAAAGTGGTGGTTTCTGACTCTTTTTTTCGCGACTGGTTGTTCGGACTCGGACACCAAATGCGGTGACGGTTCTGAGGATCAGAATGGCATCTGTGTGCCGATCGCGGACTCGGATGCGGATGCGGATGCGGATGCGGACTCGGATGCGGATGCGGACTCGGACGCGGATGCGGACGCGGATGCCGACGCGGACTCGGATGCGGATGCCGACGCGGACTCGGATGCGGACGCGGATGCCGATGCGGATGCGGACTCGGACGCGGATGCCGATGCGGACGCGGATGCCGATGCGGATGCGGATGCGGATGCGGATGCGGATGCCGACGCCGATGCCGACGCCGATGCCGATGCCGATGCCGATGCCGATGCCGATGCCGACGCCGATGCCGATGCCGATGCCGATGCCGATGCCGA
>Ga0160422_10001450_pt1 | contig 14812 bp, 7 predicted proteins | sample Fk160mmetaG_FD_108192 | JGI IMG/M metagenome (GOLD analysis project Ga0160422, IMG submission 108192) | Marine microbial communities from the Central Pacific Ocean - Fk160115 60m metaG | ecosystem: Environmental > Aquatic > Marine > Oceanic > Photic zone | place: The Central Pacific Ocean...
AAGTATAGTCCTTATTTTCTTCCTCTAATGCTATAATTAGATATTTTCCCTCTTTAATATTCTGAATTAAAAATTGATTTGTTGAGTCTATTACTTTACCAACATGTTTTGGCTTTTCTCTATAAATGATTGAGTCTGTAAATAATGAATCAACTTCATATAAAAGCACATTTATATTTTCGCTTATTTCACGATTAAATGCATCTACAACAGTTCCCTTAATACTTAGCGAATCTATATAATCACCGGTTGAAAATACATATCTGTAATTGCTCAATGGGTTTTTTTCATTGTTGTCTTCTATACTTTCTCCAAAGTGAAAACTATAAGTAGTATTTTCTCTTAATGAATCAAACTCAGAAATAGTTAAAACTTTACTTGCAGATCCCAAAGGCATCATTAATGGTTGGGGTTCTATTGGGGGAGAAATAATTAGTTCTTTTTGAATGTTACTTAACCTGATATATTCATCGAAGATAATTTCAATTTCCTCAGCTTTGAAATTAGTCGAAAAATTTTCAGGTGAGGATTTTAAAACCACAGGCGGTTCCATGTCAATCTCTCCACCAGTTGGATTGCCTCTGTTTGCACATCCTAGGATTAATAACACTGCGAATAATGAAACTCTTATTTTAATCATATTAGATTCTTATGTACAAAGAAACGTATAATTTTAAAAAAAGCATTCCTTTGTTAAATGCGTTTTATATTTTTGCAACATGAGTACTAACCAAGACAATTTCAAAAAAATTATTTCTCACGCAAAAGAATATGGTTTTATTTTTAAAAGTAGTGAGATTTATGATGGATTGAGTGCTGTTTATGATTATGCACAGAATGGAGTTGAGTTAAAAAATAATATTAAGAAATATTGGTGGGCCTCTATGGTTCAAATGAATGATAATATTGTTGGTTTAGATTCATCAATTCTAATGCATCCAACCACCTGGAAAGCTTCAGGCCATGTAGATGCCTTTAACGACCCGCTTATAGATAATAAAGACTCTAAATTAAGGTATAGAGCTGATGTCTTAATAGAAGACCATATAACCAAAATAGAATCAAAAATCAATAAAGAAATTGACAAGGCTAAGAAAAGATTTGGAGATGCTTTTGATGAAGATGAGTTCAGAAAAACAAACCCACGTGTATTAGACAATCAAAAAAAAATAGATAATACAATTTCAGAGATGAAAAAATGTTTTGATGATGATGATTTGGTTTCATTAAAAAAATTAATTGATGACCTTGAAATTGTTGATCCTGTGTCTGGATCAAAAAATTGGACTGACATAAAACAATTCAATTTAATGTTTTCTACAAGCATTGGTGCAACTTCTGAATCTTCATCTGAAATATATTTAAGGCCTGAAACAGCTCAGGGAATTTTTGTAAATTTTTCAAATGTCCAAAAGAGTTCAAGAAAAAAAATTCCTTTTGGAATTGCTCAGATTGGCAAAGCGTTTAGAAATGAAATTGTAGCTCGACAGTTTATTTTTAGAATGCGTGAGTTTGAACAAATGGAGATGCAGTTTTTTGTGAAGCCCGGATCACAGTCAAATTGGTATGAATTCTGGAAAGACAATCGTATGAACTGGCACAATTCACTTCTTGGTGAAGAAAATTATAGATTTCACAATCATGATAATTTAGCTCACTATGCAGATGCCGCATGTGATATTGAGTTTAATTTTCCTTTTGGATTCAAAGAGCTTGAAGGAATCCACTCTCGAACTGACTTTGATTTAACAATGCACCAAAAATATTCTGGAAAAAAACTAAAGTATTTTGACCCTGAGATAAATGATAGTTACGTTCCTTATGTTGTAGAAACTTCAATTGGTTTAGACAGAATGTTTTTAGCTGTCTTATCAAGTTCTTTTTTTGAAGAGAAATTAGAAAACCAAAGCTCGAGAACAGTTTTGAATATACCTCCCTTTTTAGCACCATATAAACTAGCTATATTACCACTTGTAAAAAAAGATGGGCTCCCAGAATATGCACGAAAAATATTTGATGATCTAAAATTTGACCATAATATTTATTATGATGAAAAAGATGCCATAGGAAGAAGGTATAGAAGACAGGATGCCCTAGGGACTCCAATATGTCTTACGGTAGACCACGATTCGCTGAGGGATAACACAATCACACTAAGATTTAGAGATTCCATGCAGCAGATTAGAGTTTCGATTGATGACATTTCAGTAGAAATAAATAATAGGGTAGCATTAAGAAATTTTCTTTAATTATTTAATAATTAAACATTTTATTTTTGGCTTAAAAAGTTATACATTTACAAACTTTTAAAATATGAAACCATTGACATGAAAAATACCATTTTAATTACTGCAATTATATTACCATTTTTAATATTTCCCCAACAAGACAGCAAAGTAGGTCCAACAAAGATTGGTACATCTGAGCCAATGTATGAGGTTCCCTCTTTAGCTTCTCGAGTAGGTAAGTTAATTCCCTACACTGACAGTGATGAAGTGATTAGAGACGGAAAAGCAACTCCACCTGATATTATCCCGGGAAAAGGAAATATTGGAGAAGATCTTTTATCTAAAAATCCTGGAAAATTATATCAAAAAATCGATGGTAAGGAGCCAAGTATTGTTTTTACATCAGCATTTTCAAGCTCAAGTCCAACAGATCCTGCAGGAGCAGTTGGCCCCAACCACTACATTGCTGTTTTTAATACTGGACTTAGAATATTTGACAAAGAAGGAAACCCTCTGACAAATGTTTTGTCTGCAGGAAATGTTTTTGGAATAGGAAATAATTATTGTTGTGATTTAACCGCTTCTTATGATGCTGCTGCAGACAGATTTGTTTTAACGATCCTTGGAAATGGTTGGACAGTAGCTGTCTCTCAAGGACCTGACCCGGTTAATGATGGTTGGTATGTTTATAACTGGGGTACAGGAAGTGACTATCAAAAGCTCTCGGTTTGGTCTGATGCATACTATGTTACAGACAATCCTCCAGCACTTCATGCATTAGAGCGAGATGCTATGCTTGCAGGAGACCAAACTGCGCAATTTGTAGCATTTAATCTTCCAGGTATCAATGGCGGTGGTTTCAGAAGTCCACAAGCTTTTAACGTAACTAATGATAATTTACCTGCCAATGGATCAGCACCAATAGTATTTTTAGCTGATGATGCTTGGGCCGGAGTGTCTTATGATCATTTAAAGATTTGGGAAGTTGATGTAGATTGGAATAATACAAGTAGTTCAACCATAACCTCTTCACCCCAAGAAATTGCGACAACCCCTTTCGTATCTGTCTTTGACAACGGTGGATGGCAGAACTTACAACAGCCTGGCGGCGGATTAATTGATGCACTACAGCACACAATAATGAACCAAGCTCAATTTAGAAAATTTCCTACTCACAATTCCGCAATATTGAATTTTGTCGTTAATACCAGTGGAGATAATACTAATTTGGCTGGTGTTCGTTGGATAGAATTACGTCAAGACAGTGATGGTCAGCCTTGGTCATTATATCAAGAGGGAACATACAACGCGCCCAACGGAAAGCATGCATGGAATGCAAGTATGGCAATGGACATACAAGGAAATATCGGTATGGGATACAGCGGTATGGGAGGAGAAAATGCTAAATATGTTAGCTCCTATTACACAGGTAGATATGCATCAGATGAGCTAGGAACTATGACTATTGCTGAGGAATTAATCCAGGAAGGAAATGGAAACATTTCTGGGACCAGATATGGAGATTATTCCCAGCTAGCGGTTGACCCCTCAAATGACAAGACATTTTGGTATAATAATGAATTAATTCAAGGGTCAAGAGCAAATGTCGTTGGAGTATTCCAAATTGCGGCAAATTATGCGAACGATATCGGTGTAGTAAATATCGATTCTCCAACTTCAGGAACATTATCATCTGACGAAAATGTGACTGTTACCATATTTAACTATGGTGAAAGTGAGGCATCTAACTTTGATGTTTCATTTCAAGTAGACGGAGGTGAAGTAATTACTGAAACGTATACTGGTACTCTTGGGTCTGCACAGACTGATCAATTTACTTTTTCTGCAACTACTGATATGTCTACTGTGGGTGAAATTTATACATTAACATCCAGTACAAATATGTCAAGTGATCAGGATAATGCTAATGATTCCTTTACATCCTCGGTAACTCATCTTAATGCAAATGATATTGGTGTCTCTGAAATTAACTCTCCTTCATCCGGAACTAATTTATCATCAGCTGAGCAGGTTATTGTTACTATTACTAATTATGGGGGTGCAACACAATATAATTTTGATGTTTCTGTTGATATTGATGGCACAATAATTACAGAAACAGTAGAAGGTCCGCTTGAGGGTAATTCTTCAATGGAGTACACATTCAATTATACCGCTGATCTTTCAACATTTGGAAATTATTCAGTTTCAGCATATACCTCATTAGCTGAAGATTTTGACAACTCTAATGATTTGGTTGAAACTAGTATCAATAATGCCAATTGCTCGCCTAGTGCAAACTGTATATATAACGGTGGTCCTGGAGACGGCTTTCAGCTTGTTTCAATTGGTGAAATTAACAACGAAACAGGTTGTTCTGATGATGGATACGGAGATTATACCTCTATATCAACTGACTTAGCCCAAGGCGATACCTATGACTTAACCCTTACAACTAATTACGGATCACAAAATGTAAGAGTTTGGATTGATTACAATGATGACTTTGTTTTCTCTGCTGACGAATTAGTTGTTGATAATTTTGTTATGGGATTTGGCCAGGGTAATGTTTCAATTACAGAAACTACTCAGGTTACAATTCCGGAGGATGCACCATTGGGTCAACATATTATGCGATTAAAATCTAACTGGAATGCCGGTGTACCTGATGATTCATGTGCTGACACAACATGGGGTGAAACAGAGGATTATATGGTTAATATTGTTACTTCATTATCAGTGGATGATATTAATCAGAACCAATCTGAGTTTTCGGTAATTAGTTTAGGAAATAATCAATTTGATGTAAACTTAAATTCACCATATCAAGGTAAGATTGATTTGTCGGTTTATAACGTTGTGGGTCAAAGAATGGTATTTCACAGATTTGAAAATACTGGATCCTATAATTATAACCTAGATCTTTCTTATGTAGCTAAGGGAGTTTACTTAGTTAGAATTGGAAATGCTTCGTTTGGAAAAGTTAAGAAAATAATAGTAGAGTAAGTAATTTCTCTCACTATAGAATAAACATTTTCATTTGCTTTTTTTTAAAGGAAACTAAGATGTTTATTATTAAATAATATTATTAAATATAATTATATGAAATTCAAGAGCGTTTATATAGTATTCATGTTTTTCTCCACGTTATTAGTAGCTCAAGTTACAAATGAGGGAATACCTAAAAGTTGGGAAATTAATTTACAAACCGATAAAGTATCAACCGTTATTTTACCATCATTTGATATTGATCAGATTAGGGCTGAAGATTTAATTAATGATAATAATTTTGATGCTCCTTGGAGATTTGGTTATACTCATAGCGTAGATTATGGTCTTGAAGATGGTTCATGGACGGTTCTTGAAAATGGAGATAGAGTTTGGAGATTACTAATTAGTTCTGAAGGAGCATTATCGTTAAATTTTATTTTTGACGATTTTTATATGCCAGAAGGTGGCTACATATATTTATATAATAATGACAGAACAGATTTATTAGGTGCCTATGATTCAATTCAAAATCAAGATTCCGGAATATTGGGAACTTGGCTTGTTAAAGGTGATAAAGTGTGGATAGAATATTATGAGCCCATAGAGGTTTTTAATCAAGGTAGACTACACATCGCTAAGGCCATTCACGGATACAGAAATGCCGAAACTTTTAATCAAGCTAAAGGCTTGAATGATTCTGGTAATTGTAATTTAGATGTTGAATGTTCAATTGGTGATGACTGGGTAGATTTAAAAGATCATAATAAAAGATCTGCAGGATTGTTGCTTACAGGTGGTGGAATTTGCTCTGGAGCACTAATTAACAATACCGAAAATGATGGCACACCATATTTCTTAACTGCGGATCATTGTTATGATAATCCTGCAAGCTGGGCTTTTAGATTTGGATGGATAAGTCCGACTACAATTTGTGCTACCCCTGCAAATAGCTCTAACGGGCCAACAAATATGACAATAAGTGGTGCAACTTTAAAAGCTAGAGATGCCGGATCAGATTTTGCATTAGTAGAAATTAATCAAAGTATTCCTGCTGGATGGGATAGAGTTTTTGCTGGATGGGATAGGTCAGCTAATGCTCCAAATTATACAGTTGGTATTCATCATCCAAGTGGAGATGTAATGAAAGTATGTAGGGACTATGACCCTCCGATTAGTACTTTTTACGGTGGTACTGCAGTGTGGAAAATCGACGATGCTACAGGAGGTTGGGAAATGGGTGTAACTGAACAAGGCTCATCAGGATCCCCTCTTTTTAATCCTTATGGTAAAATTATAGGTCAGTTGTCTGCTGGTACTGCTGCTTGTTCGGGAACAGTTGATAATAATGGATGGGATGTTTATGGGCGGTTGGACGTAGCGTGGAATGGTGGTGGATCTTCATCATCTAGGTTAAGTGATTGGTTAGATCCAACTGGATCTGGCGCTACAGATATTGAGCCTTTCCCGTCAATGACATTATTGGCTAATGACCTTGGAGTTCAAAGTATAAATTCACCTGAAACAGGAAATTTGTCTGAAAATGAAAATATTACTATAACCTTAAGAAACTTTGGAGAAAATGAATTTTCAAATTTTGATATTTCATTCCAAGTTAACGGAGGAAATATTGTGACAGAAAGTTATTCTGGGACCATTTCTTCTACAGAAACAGTTCAATACACATCAAATGAAACTTTTGATTTTAGTGCTGAGGGCGATTATGAAATTTTAGCTTCAGTTTTGGTTGAGGATGATAATGCTGAGAATGATTCCATAACTATGACAATAACAAATATTGGTGGTGGTGATTGCCCTGAGCAATATGAATTACCTATAGTGTGGCAAGATAACTTTGAATGTTATGAGCCTTTTGCTATTGACAATATAGGAGATTGGATTGCATATGATCTTGAGGGAGGTACTACATGGGGTGCAGAGGGTGTTGACTTTACAAATGAGGGCTATGTAGGTTCTGGTATAATCTTTAATTATCCATTATCTGTAAGTGCGGGCGGTGATATTTCCAATTGGAATACATATGAAGGCAATCAAGGTTTATACTTTTTTGCTTCTGGAGCAAACCAAACATCTTGGCCAAATGATGATTGGATGATTAGCCCGGAATTTACCATTGATGGAGTTACATCACCAACGTTATCTTTTTGGGCAAAATCTGTTACTGACCAATATGGCTTAGATCGTTTCCAAATCGGAATAGGTTCTTCAACAAATCCTGATAACTTTACAATCATATCATCAGGAAATTATGAAGAGGCTCCAACTTCGTGGACATTATACGAATATGACTTAAGTGCTTATGAAGGTCAAACCGTCAGGGTTGGTATACACTGCGTAAGTGCTGATTCATTTGTATTAATGATGGACTCATTTAAAGTTGAAGGAACTTTAGGTTTAAATAATTTTGAGAACGGTAATATTCAATATAATTATAATATAAATTCAAGAAAACTTGAAATTAATTCGGATTTAAATTTGAAGAATGTAGAAGTTTATAATTTATTAGGCCAAAATATAATTTCAAAAGATATTTATTCTAATTCTATCACTCTTGACTTGTCATACCTAAGTACTTCAATCTATGTTGTTAGAGTAACTGGTAATGCCGGATATAAAACATTCAAATTGAATGTAAAGTAGAATTTCAACTTTTAAAATATTGCTTTAAGTTGTATAGACCCATTGTGTATTGTTCTTATGCTATTACTCTTTCTGCCTAAATAGACAAAGTTAATGTCAATTAGTTTTGATAATTTTCTTTGATATTTCAGAGACCACGTGTAGTTTTCCCCTTTTTGTAAACCATTCATCATAACATAACTTATAATGGAGTTTGATTCACCATTAAATTTATTCTTAAAGTAGTTAAATTCTGATGTGAAACCTCTATTGTTAACTTGGTTTAAAAAAATTGAAATTCCAAAATTTTGTTGTTTTAAATACTCTTGATTTCCTATTGAATTTTTCATATTTGAGTATTTATAGAAAAAATTTAATCTGTTATTTTCTCCATAGAAATATGTTATTTTGGGATTTAAATTAGTTTCTTCTATATTATAATTTTTATCACTAAAATTTTGACTCCAATTTATTTTCTTTTCCTTGTTCCCGATAAGTTCAATGAGATAAAAATCATCAATTTTATGAATAAAATTTAATTTACTAAAGATCCTTGAACCACTTGTGGACCCAAAAGAAAAGTTGCTTTTTGATTTATTTTCTAGATAAGTGAAAATCAAGGAATACCTTTGCTTAGCCTTATTGAAATAAATAGTATTTTTAAGACTGTAATTATACGCTAAAAGTCCATTTTCACTTACAACAAACGGATTAAACTCTATTTCAGAATTTGAATTTAAATTTGTTTTTTTATCCATCGAATATTGAAATTGATTTGAAATCTTTGATATAAATCTCTCAAACCCTCTATTAGAATTTTTCCATTTTAAAAAATTCAATCTCATTGAATAATTAAGTTTATTTTGATATGTCCTAATAAATATTTGATTTGGTAATAGTACTCTAATATACTTTCCTTCATCTTCAAATATCGCAATTTCAAACTCCTCTAACTCTTGTATATTATTTTCATTCACATCAATCCATTTATAATTACCCAGCCCAGGTTCAACTTCTAAATATGTAAATTCTTGTTGAGGAAGGTTTCCAGAATTTGTTTCATAATATAAATTTGAGTCAACTATATTTTTTAAAACTCTTTGGTTGTAAATCAGTTTAGTATTAAGAAAATCTTCGTCTGAATTTTGGTTAAAGGATTTAATATTACTCTTATTTACATAAATATTAAGATTAGATTTTTTATTTTTTATTAATTGAGATTTTATAAAAAAACTGTTTTGTGAATTTACTTTTGCAAGATTTCCATCTACAATACTATCGTTATTGTTATTTAAATATCCAATTTCTATAAATGATTTTTCGGGGTTTCCAAAACCTTTTTTAATTTGATATTGCTGTTGCCCAAAATCAGGTGTATTTAAATTTGTATTTCCATTACTTTTTTTTCTTTCATTATTGTAGGTTAGCTCAATCCAACCATTTTCATATAAAATATCAATTTTATTATTTGAGTCAGTGAAATTACTAGAATATTGATTTTGATTAGATTCCATGAAACTTGTATTAGAACTAATTCTTAAATTTTTAATATTGTTTGAATTAAAACTTATACTATTTTTTATTCCATTATACTGGTTATAATACTTTAGGTTCTCCCACCCGTATTTTATTGTCCCAATTTTTTTATTTATTAAATCCAAGCCTATATTAGAAAAGAGTTGATCTGAATTTCTTATAATCGTATTATTTAAATCCCAATCTCTATTAAATTCCACATCAAATATTCTTTCAATAGGCTGAAACGTATTTTCTATATAGTTGAGATCAATAAATGCTTTCAACTTTGATTCGTTTATAATATACTGAGATTTATAGTTTAGTTTGGATGCAAATCCATTATTATTAGAATCCCCGATAGATGAGAATAAGTTTTCATCTTTTTTACTAGCTGCTAATTCAAAATTAATTATTGATCCCTTTTTGGATTCATACTCTGTATTATATATTAGTAATTGTAATTTTTCAGGAGCAACTAGTTTTACCAAAGGCTCAAAATCACCTTGAGATTCTCCGTTAATTGGCTCTACATATTCATAAATATTTTCTACAGCATTGTTACTCAGTAACACATAATTTCCTTCATTATTACCAACATTTGTAAAAATAACATCGTACAATTCATCATCTTGATTGTTTGAGTAAATAAAAATCTCTACGCCATTTACTATTTCTTTTTTATATAGAATTCTGTTTTCATTGTATGGAGTCAGTGTACTAGACGGAACATACATTAACGCATCATTATCACCAGCATTGGATAATGCTTCTAGTTGATTTTCAGAAATATTTTGAAGAATTGGTTGATTTTTAACATCATTTTCATTGTATAATGAAATATTATGAGTAACTCTATTTTGCTTAAGTTGAAATTTTCCAAAACCTATAAAACTATTATAGTTTTTTTCACTTACTTGGTATTCAACTACAACACGACTGTCAGACATTATTGGAAATGTTGGATTGAAAATGATTTCACCAGCATTGTAATTAATTGTGTAATCTTTGTCGAGGCCCCTTTCAATTTTTTTACCATTAACGAATACTGACTCACTTCCAGAAACTATCAAAACATAAAGCTCTCCATTTTGTCCTATAAGTTTATATGGACCCTGGTTGCCATTCTGTGTTAATATTTCAGATTTTTTATATTTTCCCTTAACCAATGCTCCTGCTACTTCAGCACTAAAGTTATCATTGATTTCGGTTTTTAATGTCAGCCCTTGAATCCTTTTTTCAAAATTGCCAAAAAATGTTAAGTTTTGATTGATATCGATATCACCGCCTCTAACAGACCATTCATCAGAATAAATCTGTATAAATATTTGGTCAAATTCATCTATCTGTTGTGAATATCCATTATTTTGTAATGGTATATTTGAATCTTGAATCGAAGCTTTTATTTTTATATTTTTGTTTAATTCACCTGAGATTTGTAAATCGAGTTCACTTTTGAGAACAGAATTTTGATTATTTCCAAGTATTAGCCCCCTAGAGATGCTTCCCCGAGTGTTAATTCTGTTATTATTGTTATTAATATTTATGTTGCTTTTTGAAAGTTGATATAACTTATTCATACTTTCTGTATTTTCGATAATTAAATCACTACTGAGTTTTGAAAACTCTTCAAATAAAATCTGCGGAAAAATCGTTTTTGGAACAGAATCTTTAAATTTATTTAATTCCTCATGAAAATCTATTTTTTCATATTCACTTGTTTTTAAAGAATCAATTTCTTTTTCTTGAGAATATGAAATTAGAAAAATGAAAAATATGTAAAAACTAAACTTTGATTTCATATAATAGAGTAAACTAAAAATAATAGAAAATATTTTATCATCTTTACGATATTAAAATCTCTAAATGATTAAAGTAATTTCATATAATGTTAACGGTGTAAGGGCTGCAATGAAAAAAGGACTCGTAAACTGGTTAAAAGATGAAAATCCTGATATAGTTTGCTTACAAGAAATCAAGGCTCTAGAAAACCAGGTTAATGTATCATTGTTTGAATCTATCGGTTTTAAATATAATTATTGGTTTAGTGCCCAAAAAAAGGGTTATAGCGGAGTTGCTATTTTATCAAAAAATAAACCTAAACATGTTGAATATGGAACAGGAATCATGCAAATGGATAATGAGGGTCGAAATATAAGATTAGACTTTGAAAATTTTTCGGTTATGAGTTTATACTTACCATCTGGTACTAATTTAGATAGGCTTGAATTTAAATTAAATTATATGTCGGAATTTTTAGACTATGTGATTTCTTTAAAGAAAAATATCAAAAATCTTATTATATGTGGTGATTATAATATATGTCATAAAGCTATTGATATTCATGATCCGATTCGAAACAAAAATATATCTGGTTTTTTACCAATTGAGAGAAAATGGTTGCAAAAATTTATTGATAGTGGATTCACTGATTCGTTCAGGCAATTTAATTCCGATCCAGATCAGTATAGTTGGTGGACTTACAGAGCTAATGCCAGAGCAAATAATAAAGGATGGAGAATTGATTATATTATGATTTCTACATCTATAAAAGAAAAATTAATAGCAGCCTCAATTCACAATAATGCAATCCATAGTGATCACTGTCCAATTTCCGTTGATTTGAAAATAAAATAAAAAACCCTGTCTAATGACAGGGTTTTTTTAAATGGCTTTACCATCTTCGTTTAAAAAATGGTATTCGAGATATTTATAAGCATCCCTTGGAATAATTTTAATCCACTTTTTGTATTTAAAATACCATTTTAATCTAACTGATGGATATCCTTTTTCTAAATAAGCTGCAATAAATGGATGTATATTTAAATTTATAACATTTTCACCTTTATTTACCAACCTATCGATATCTTCAGAAATTTTATCGATTAAAATTATAGGAGCCTCTACTTCATTTCTTTGACTACTACTGGGGTTTTCCTCTCTTGTCTTTATGTTCATTTCAGGTCTCACCCGTTGCCTTGTTATTTGGATTAATCCAAACTTACTTGGAGGAAGAATTTTATGCTTAGCTCTATCTTCTTTCATCTCAGATTTTAAGTGATTAAAGAGTTTTTTTCTGTTATCCACTTTATTTTGATCAATAAAATCTACAACGATAATTCCTCCCATATCCCTTAAGCGAAGTTGTCTAGCAATTTCAGAGGCAGCAATAAGGTTGACCTCCAAAGCAGACTCCTCTTGATTTTTAGCAGTTGAGGATCTATTTCCACTATTTACGTCAATTACATGTAAAGCTTCTGTATGTTCTATAACTAAATATGCTCCTTTAGTCATTGAAACATTTTTACCAAATGAAGTTTTAATTTGTCTCTCAATTCCAAATTTTTCAAATATTGGAATTTTTGATTTATATAATCTCACTATTGACTCCTTTTTTGGAGCAATTTTTTGCACATAATCTTTGATTTGAATTTGCAGTGTTTCATCATTAACTAAGATTGAACTAAAATTTTCATCAAATAAATCCCTAAGAATTTTTGACGAAATATTCATTTCATCCATAACTTTATTTGGGATATTTGCATTTCTGATTTTTTTACACATTGCAATCCATCTTGCGTAAAGATTTTGTAAATCTCTGTCAAGTTCAGCAACTTTTTTGCCTTTTGCTACGGTTCTAATAATTACACCAAATCCTTTAGGGGTAATACTTTTAACCAGCCTCTTAAGTCTGTCTTTTTCTTTTGAATCTTCAATTTTCTGGGAAATAGAAATTCTATTTGAAAATGGAACAAGAACTAAAAATCTTCCTGCGATTGATAATTCAGAAGTAACTCTAGGACCTTTTGTTGAAATAGGTTCCTTAACTATTTGAATTAGAACAGATTGGTTTGGGCTAAGTACATCAGAAATAGCACCGTTTTTATCTGTATCTTCTTCAAATTTATAGTTATTTAAACTAAAATTTTTAATTTTTCCTGATCCAACTCCCTTAAGAAATTTTTGAAGGGTAATAATTTTTGGACCTAGATCATGATAATGCAGGAATGCATCTTTTTTGTATCCTACATTTATAAAAGCTGCATTTAATGCAGGCATTGTTTTTCTGATTTTTGCAACATATATGTCACCAACTAAAAATTTTGTATTGTCATTATCTTTATGAAATTCAATAAGTTTTCCATCTTTAAGTAAGGCAAAATCAACATTGTTTGAACTTGATCGAATAAGTAATTCTTTATTCATTTTTTCAATTTTTTGCATTAATGTTGATTAATATATAGACTTCAGATATTCATATGTTGTAAAAGCAATTATTACAACTTATTAATGAATATATTTCAAAGAACTTATGTTGACTCTTAACGATTTGAAGGAAGAATAATGTTGATTAATCTTTCTTCTTGTGACGATTAGCTCTTCGTCTTTTTTTTCTCTTATGAGTAGCTACTTTATGTCTTTTACGCTTTTTTCCGCTAGGCATAAATTATATTTTAGTTAATCTTTAATTTTGTTTTTACACCATCAATAAAAAATTTGGATGGTTTAAATGCTGGTATATTATGAGCAGGTATTTTGATAGTGGTATTTTTTTTTATATTTCTTGCGGTTTTTTCAGCTCTTTTCTTTATTATAAAACTTCCAAAGCCTCTCAAATAAACATTTTCACCATTTTCTAGGGAATTAATTATTTCTTTCATCATAGATTCAACAGTTAATTGAACATCCACCTTTTCTATTCCTAATTTTTCAGAAATACTTGCTACAATTTCAGCCTTTGTCATAGATTAATATTTTTATCATTAATAATTCAACAATGGCTGCAAATATATATATTTTTTACTTCAATATTTAATTGCTTTATAATTTAATTTATTACTTCTAAAGATTAACTTTACTTATAATAATTATTTGTATGAAGTTTAATAAGCTAATTTTAAAATGGTACGATCAAAACAAAAGAGATTTACCATGGAGAAAAACTAAAAATCCTTACAATATATGGATCTCTGAAATAATTCTTCAACAAACCAGAATGGACCAGGGAATTTACTACTACAAAAGATTTATTTCAAAATTTCCTGATTTAGAATCTCTTGCAACTTCTGAGGAAAAAGATGTTTTATTATTATGGCAGGGCCTAGGCTATTACTCGAGAGCAAGAAATTTACACTATACAGCTAAATATATATACTATGATTTAGATTCTAAATTCCCTAAATCCTACGAAGAATTAATAAATCTAAAAGGTATTGGGGACTACACAGCAAGTGCTATTTCGTCAATATGTTTTGAAAAAAAACACCCGGTACTAGATGGAAATGTTTTTAGAAGCATTTCACGGATTTTTGGAATTAAAGACCCAATAGATCTCCACAATTCAAGAAAGGTGTTCAAAAAAAAAGCAATTGAACTATTACCCAATAGTAGGTATGGAGATTACAACCAAGGTTTAATGGATTTTGGTTCTATCATATGTA
>Ga0160422_10001451_pt1 | contig 14811 bp, 8 predicted proteins | sample Fk160mmetaG_FD_108192 | JGI IMG/M metagenome (GOLD analysis project Ga0160422, IMG submission 108192) | Marine microbial communities from the Central Pacific Ocean - Fk160115 60m metaG | ecosystem: Environmental > Aquatic > Marine > Oceanic > Photic zone | place: The Central Pacific Ocean...
CTCTTCCCGGTCACGGTGATGAACTGAAAAAACAACGAGTCCACCTCAATATCACGAACAGTTGATCAATTCGCCGATCGTGACGGCGAAGCTCGGAGAGGCCCTTCTTCCTGCCACGTATGGAATCACCCCAAGGGACTAGGATAGGGTCGCAACTTCCCTCCATCAAGTTCCGGCCCACAGGAGGGGAGGGTGCCTTTTCCAAGCTTGTGTGGGACGCAGCATGCGCCAAACTCGCCGGTGAATGGATTATTCTCAGGTTGGCCTGAATATTTGATTCATGACTCGTTGCCTCAGCTCTCCTTTGGCCTTGAGAAATGCTCTGACGCTCCAAGGACCGAATACTCAGCGACCAGCCCAGATACATCGATGACCAAGGCCCTTTCGATCCTGATCTTATTGACCACGATCGCTCCGTTATTTGCTGCGCCGGCAGCGGGAAACTACGCCCGTTTTTTTGCAGGTCGCTGGGTTGGTGGCTCACACGGAAATATCGTCTACAAGATCTACGCTCCCGCTGAAATCTCTCCTTCCTCTGCCCTTCCGGTCGTCATCTACCTCCACGGATCCGCCAAGTGCGGCGCCGACAACGTCAAACAGACAAAGGTCGCAGTCCCCGCCTCATTCGTTCGCAATATTTCCAAGCACCCGTGTATCCTCATTGCCCCCCAATGTGACCACGGACAAGCGTGGATGACCCGCTCGGGAGATTCCGTAATATCACTTCTCGAGGATTTCCTCCGGGAAACTAAGGCGGCGGATCCCAAGCGGGTCTACCTGACAGGATTTTCTCTTGGCGGATACGGAGTGTGGCATCTCATCAACAAGCGCCCCGACCTCTTCACCGCTGCCGTACCTCTTGCAGGAGCTGCCAACATCAAAGACGTCTCTCATCTCAAGGGTGTCAGGATATGGATCTTCCATGGCCGTCGGGATAAATCCGTCAAGGTCCAGCGAGCCCGCGATATTTCCGCGGCCCTCACCGAAAAGGGAATTGCTCACAAGTACAGTGAGCTCCCGGCCGGGCACATGATCACGAGTAAGGTGTTCAATGATTCCGAGATACACGAATGGCTTTTCCGCCAGAGGCGGAAATGAACCATGGAATTACTTAATCGCTTTTCAAGTACGGCCTTACGCTCCCCTACTTCACACCATAGAGATGCTTTCCTTCCTTCGCAGCCTTATGCGCGCGCTGGGTGTCCTGAGCGGCTCCCGGATCTCCCTGCTCCTTCATCCAGCGATCAAGCTCCCCGCTTAACCGCTTCTGTATGCCAGAAAACTCAGGGTTGCCGGCCAGATTAGTCATTTCATACGGATCCTCTGTGGTGTGGTAGAGCTGCTCAGCCGGACGACGCATATAACGACGCACAACCTTATAGGCATGAGGATTGTTCCAGGAATCCCTCACCCAGGTCGCCCAGTAGGGATTATTCAAAACCCCCGTCCCTTTCATCCCCATCAGATGTTTCTCAATGTATATTTCGTCAGGTAGCAGATTCCGGATATAACGCCATTCCCCATCACTCACAGTCCGCACCGGATAACGAGGGCCCTCCGGAATGTTGTTGTGCAAACCATACGCATACTCCCTGTGCGTGTCCTTCTGGCCGAGGAGCACTTCGGCGAAGCTCGTTCCATCGTAGGCTTTCTCTGTGACGTCACCGCCCGCAAGAGTCAGGAGGGTGGGCATGATATCAGCATACTGCACTACCGCCTCGGTAGTACTGCCCTTCCGAATCTTTGCGGGCCACCGTGCGATCAGGCCCGTGTGGATTCCCGTGTCCCAGTTGGTCCATTTACATCCGGGAAACTGTGACCCCTGCTCAGATGTGAACAGAACCAGTGTGTTCTCCTGCTTTCCGCTCTCCTCAAGCGCCTGGAGGATTTCTCCCACCTGACCATCCATATAGGTGATCTCTGCGAGGTAGGCGGAAAAATCCTGCCGGGTCCGTGCAGTGTCGGCTATATTTGGAGGAAGCTTTATCTTTGTGGGAGGATATTGTGACGCATCTCCCATCACCCATGGAATGTGAGGCTCAACAAGTGCCACCACCAGACAGAAGGGCTTCTTCTGGTCCCTCTTGATAAATTCTGAAATACCCGACATCTGGTGAGGCCGGGTTGGATTCCGGACGCAATTCGAGTCAAAGCCACCAACTTCCTCAAACGGGAATACCTTCTTGGGTTTAACATGCACTTTCCCGGCCAATCCCACCCGATAGCCCAGTGGCTCAAGATGATGCGGCATGCTGGTAACTGAATCCCGACTGGCTGAGTGGTTCCATGCACACCCGTTCCGGGTTGGATACTGCCCACTGAACAATTCAGCCCGGCACGGTTGACACATCGCCTCGGAGAGGTAGGCGCGTTCAAACAGAAGGCCCTCTCCGGCAAGCTTGTCAATATTTGGGGTTTTTGCGTTCTGCCCCCCATAGGCCGGTAAATCGTTGAAGGTACAGTCATCCGCCATGATGATCAGGATATTGGGAAGCCTCTCGGCGTGCACGCAGGCCACCGAGACGAGAAGGCAGTACAGCAGTGATCTCATGCCGATGTCTTAACGCTTTCAGAGCTGGCCCGAAAGCGGTTAATGCCCTCTTTGGCTGCAATAAAAGATCGAGAGACCACGGTCACTCAGCACCAGCCTCAGGACCCCAGACAATTCGGGGTGCGGCAACGGAAATGCCTGTTGAAACCCCCTCCCGCCAGATCACCCCGAAGTTCACTTCGGCTTCCTGTTCTCGTTCTTCTTCCTCGGCTGCCGCGCACCAGGGCGCTCCTCCGACTCGGGAAGTTTATAGCCCGCACGAAGCCGCTCCAGCTCCTTTTTCAAGGCTCGCTCAACATCAGCATAACCCGATCTCCCATAGACGCTCCTGAGCTCTTCGGGATCCTTTTTCAGGTCAAAGAGCTCCCACTCATCATTATGATAGAAGTGGATAAGCTTGTGCTCACCAGTGGTCACCCCGAAGTGGCGTGCCACGCTGTGGGCCCCTGGAAACTCATAATAGTGATAGTAAAAAGATTTCCGCCAATCGGCCGGAGTCTCTCCTTTCAGCAGGGGCACGAGACTAAGGCCCTGCATATCCCCGGGTATGCTTACCCCGGCGGCATCAAGAAAGGTCTCTGCAAAATCTAGGTTGGACACGATATCATTGTTCACGGACCCGGGTTTCGTCACTCCCGGCCAGCGAATGAGAAGCGGAGTCTTGAGAGACTCTTCATACATCCAGCGCTTATCATACCACCCATGCTCACCAAGGTACCATCCCTGATCGGAGGAATAGATCACAATGGTATTTTCTGACAGCCCGCTTGCCTCAAGGTAATCAAGAATCCGGCCAATTCCATCATCCACTGATTTGACGCAGCGAAGATAGTCCTTCACGTATCGCTGGTACTTCCACTGGATGACCTCCTTCTCACTCATCCCGGGCTCCGCTTTTCTGAACGCTTCGTTCTTGGGACCATACGCTGCGTTCCATTTTGCTGCCTGTTCTAAGTTCAAACCGCGAGGCGGTCCCAGTTTTAGATCATTGCTGCTCAGATGCCTGCGGATGGTCATGGTCTGCTCCGAGGCCGCGGACGTACGTCCCTTGTAATCATCCCAGAGAGTTTCGGGCTCCGGGATGGTCCTGTCATCAAGCCAGTTCAGATACTTTGGTCCTGGCTGCCAGTTTCGATGAGGAGCCTTGTGCTGGGTCATGAGCATAAACGGCTTTTCCTTGTTCCGGGACTCCTTCAACCACTCAAGGGTAAGATCCACGATGATATCGGTGGTATAGCCGGTATGATTCCGACGGGCAGGCGTACCGTCTTCCTGCCTGTATTTCATGGGAGGGTTATAGTAGGGACCCTGACCGATCAGGACTTCATAGTGATCAAACCCGGTAGGCGTAGACTTCAAATGCCACTTTCCAAGCATCGCGGTCGTGTATCCCTCCTCACGGAGGAGCTTGGGAAAGGTTTGCTGCGATCCATCAAAGGTATTCCCATTACGAATGAATCCATTGAGATGGCTATATTTGCCCGTAAGTATCACCGCACGGCTCGGCCCACAGATGGAGTTGGTAACGTAGCAGCGGTTAAACCGCATCCCCTCCTTTGCAATCCGGTCCATGTGCGGAGTGGACATCCGCGAGGAATCGTAGGCACTCAGAGCCTGCTCACAGTGATCGTCCGTGAAAATCAGGAGGATGTTGGGCCGCGTTGCTCCCCACGCGGGCATACTCAAGGCAAGCAGAAGCAGGATCAGTCTCATCATCGAATCAGAACGCCAGCCACCACCGGAAAAGTCAAAGGTCAAATAAAGGCCCTTCTACGCTGATCACCGGCTTATCCGGAACCCGAGGATCAGGGCTCTCCCGGGCTCCCACCCTCGCGATCGCTGGGTTTCCAGCTCTCGGGGTCACTCGGGTCAGCGTCGGCGGAGAGGGTCGCCCGAATCAAGGAATACCCTTCCCCATCGGCGCGTTGCGGCCAGGGCTCGTCATCATCATAGGTTACGGAAGTAATCTCCTTGCCGTCTGCTGTCCGAAACACGATTCGTTCACGACCATTACCGAGGTTACCAAGGTAGGTAGCCGCCACGGCGCACCCGGGATACCGATGGGCCATTCCATCCGTGTTGCGCGCGAGCACTACCCTCTCTCCGGAACCCACAACCTGCGAGGCGGATACGAGAAAATAGATTCCTTCCCGGCAATACATTCCCTTCAGCTCTACCGCCTCGGGAGCGATGTTCAGAAGCTCAACGAATTCAAAGTCACTTTTCTGCATTAAGCCAATTTCCTGCGCATCCTTACCGGGCTCAACCGGATGATACATCACCTCCGAAATCAACAAATCTCCCCTCCCGACTGGCCTTGTCTCGCCCGAAGCCGTAGGTCGCTCCTCAAGCAGTGCTCCCCATTGATCTTCATATCGGATACGAGCCTTGATCGTTGCCTCTTTCTCAACCCCAACCAAGGTCCCTTGAACCTCATTCCCCAATGAGAGTTCCGGGAGCAGAAGCAGGTCTGAGCTTCGCTCCCGTTCATTGACAAGCTGGATCGCGAGGACGTTGCTTCCCTTCTTCAGTAACCCCATGTGCTTGGAAATATCAAGGGTGAGCCAGTTGATGGCCACGTCATCGGGCCTCGAAAGAGCCTCCGTGTTCCACTCAGGAACTCCAGCCACATTCTCTCTTCCTACCTCAACCCCGTTTAAATATGCTACAAAACCGTCTTCGACCTTGAGCCTCAGGATCAGAGAATCGGCTGCTGCTTCCTCCGCAATTTCGAAGTTATACCGCGCAAGCACAGTCGTTCCTTTCCCAAAGAGGTCCTCCTCAATATCAACTCCGATCAACTCCTGATAGTCCCCCCTCTGATCATATCCGATTCCCCCCTTGCCTTCGCGCCACGCCAGATCCTCAAATCCGACATGAGTCCAATCTTCTCCAAGGGGGCCTTCCCGGGGAATGTTAATACGCACCGGAGTAGCCTTCGCCACGAGGATGCTGCGGACCAGACGGTCTGGCTGGGCCAACAGGCTGCCATCCCGGATGCCCTGTCCCTCCATCGGGTCAAGACCGTCCGTCCGATAGTATACCAGGCCATTTTCCGCGATGAAGGTACCGCCTGTCTCTCTCTCCCTGAATCGCGGAGCTGGGAGCGGATTAAAAAGCGGCGCCTCTACTAAGTTTCGCGCCGGGACACCCCGGGAAAAACGCATCGCTGCCGAAAGCTGGGTCGGAACCAGTTCGGCCCGCTTTTCGAGCACTTGCTCCAGCCAGGCGATCGCTTCCTCCCAGTCCTTGATAGTCTTTACAGGCTCCTCCGATCGCCACCCCCAGCGGGCACATTCTGCCAGCATGGCCCGGGCCACTTCCTGAGCACGGTGCCTCATGCGGGTGAGGTTCGCGGAATGAGACAATATTCCACCTGCCGACAGCACCTCTTCTGCTCGGACCCGGAAACGCTCACAATACCATTCCACCGACATCAACTGCTGATGCAGCCATTGAGGATTGAACTGATCGTAGGTAGTTCCTGCGATGAAGGGGCCTACCCTGTTGATCCCAACCGTTGCAGGTTCAGCCGCCAGACTGTGCTCGGAATCGTGGCAGAAAAAATGAAAGCCGTCTCGCCCATTTCTTTTCCAGATCGAGAACCAGTTGTTTGAGGCAAAATTCCGTGCAAACTGGGTAACCGGACCATCAAAATTTCCGGTCAAGAAAATGACCAGCATGTAGTCTATCAGATTATCGACGTCTAGATATACCGGGAACATAGGGTCGGGAATCCCATCCGCATTCAACCCCTGGAGGCTCCGGAGAAGACTCAACCGATCGGCAGGGAATTCCTCTCTGGCCATCGCATTCGCTATCGTCCACAAGCGCTTCCATCCCCGTTCGTTACCATCAGTAGCTCGCCCTTCCTTGCTCGGCTTGGCCTTCAGAACATCAAATGCCTCATCTTCGCCTCCGAAATAGCGGGCTGCATAGGACGCCTCAGCATGTTCCTGAGTCTGGTAGATACCCCAGTAGAGCCCGTTGAGGTAGAGGTGATAGTATCGACTGCGGGTATAGGGCTGCCCCAGATCCCTCTGGCAGTCGCGTGAGAAAACATCCCGGACCAGCGTATGATGACTCGAGTCGCTGTAATGGTAGGAATAGTTCTGGGCGGTCCGCAGGTCGATATCGTCAAAGCGACTGACACCTTCGTCTCCAAAAAGAGGATAATCCAGCTCGCCGGCACCATACTCCTTGCGGAAATAGAGACGGTAGCCATGTTTCTGACATGCTGCGGATCGACTGTGCCCTCCTCGCACTCTGATACCCGCATCGATCTGAAATCCCGGCTCCCGCCCCCGAGGATCGATCAGCTCCACGGAAACAGGGCGTTCCCACTCCCGGCCCCGCCCCTCGGGTTTGACGTGAATCCCGGTCCTGGAATCCAGAAAGTGCCTCTTGTCGGTCACAATCGAAATCGACGGAAGAGCCAAAAGAGCAGCCTCGAGATCCTCCGGTTGCGCATCCAGGCTCTCCGGTGAAGCCATCGCATACTTCACGACGACACCCTCGTCATCCACGGCATCCTTTCCCGCGATCCGCGCGAAAAAGGGATTCACCTTGGCGTCGTAGTGTGTTGGCCAACCCTCCGGACGAGCAGGCTGCTTCAACACATGCGAGGGAAAGATATAGCTCGCGGTATCGATGTCTGTAGGGAGATGGCCCTCTTTCCAGGCCATGACTCGTAAAACGGATGTCTCCTCAATCAGGATGGGATCCTCGTAGATTAATCCCTGCCGGGAAGATGGAGGGCTCCCATCCAGTGTATAACGGATCTCCGCTCCCTCCGTTGCGGAGCTTAACTCCACCTCGAACGGCTTCTGGTAGAACCCCCGGTCCACACTGAACTTCGTATCCTTCACCCTCGGCTGGATAGACGGAACATCATTCCTCGCACCCGGGGTAGAGCGGGAGAAAACGGTCAATTTATCGATCAGCGGACGATCGCCACGGAAAAGATAGCCGCAGGAGCGACCCTTGCCCACGGGAGGCAGGGACGGCAGAAACTCCTGGATAATCTTCCGATCCTCGATTCGCACCAGTGCGAGATACTCGCCCTCGGACTTCAGCTTGAAGTTAGTATGAGGAAATTCTCCCTGCCTGCGGTCCTTTCCAGATGCAAATACAACGAGAAATTCTCCGGGGTCGAGTCGCCTCTCCGGCAATTGCCACTTGGTCAAGAGCTCAGGATCATCTGTCAGGGAGAACAATCCGAGTTCCAGCACCCTGTCGCCCGCATTGAAGAGTTCGATCCAGTCGTTTCTGGCTCCATCCTCGTCAAGGTAACCATGCTCCGTTCCCGGCATGACCTCCGAGACCAGCAGCTCCGCGCGAAGCGTGGGGAACACCCAAAGACAAAGGCCCGCCACGAGGATCCGGTAAAACATCATTCGTAAGACACTGCCAGTGACAATTCGGTTTCAAGAACAATGCGCAAGAGAGATCGATTTTCCGCGAAAAATCCACGCCATTGGGCCCCGAGGCACTCCCCTCGGAGTGCCGATTCACCCCACATGCATGGCGCATCGAGGACGTTGCGAGGTCCGCCCTGAAACAGGATCAGGAGCCTTTCCCAATCTTGGCGATCTTGGCGATATATTGTCGCGGCTCTGCTTCCACCTTCCCCTTGCAACCATTGCAGCAGACGGCAACCGAAATTGAAGAAGTCGCGGCCTTGTCAACCTTGCGCCCACTGACAGGGCACTCGCTCTTACCGGATTTCGCTACCTTGCCGAGAAAGGAGAACGGGTCTTTTTCGAACTTAGCGACGCACCGCTGACAACAGAAACTGACTTTTACAGAGACAGCGATCCGCCCATCAGCAGGTCTGCCCTTTACAGGGCACGCCGAATTCACCGGCTCCCCAAAGGTGGAGGCCAGCGTCAGTATTAGTCCGCAAGTAACGAGGTAGATGATCTTCATGCTTGTCTGGTTGAGGCTTTCGTCTGGGAGAGACAAACGACCATTACAAGAGCTTGTATTCTTGTCAACGTTCCCCGGTCTCTTCGAGAGAACAGAAATCATGTGAACTGGAGATCATCGATGACTCAGACTGCTCCCGAACCACGATCAGGGTTTGGCCATGAAGATGGCACGCTGCTCCCCGGTCTCGGCATCAAAGATCGCCACCCTCCCGTCAAGGGCCCCCACTGCCAGTAAGCTCGCCCACGAAGCACAGGAGGCAATCGTTGGGGCTTCCGCACCTTTCTGCGGTGCAACCTTGAATTCCTGAAGGCGTTTCTGATCCTTTGGATTGAACTGTACCACTACTCCACCAGGGGTCGTTGCAAAGAATCCATGGTCTGCCTCAACGAGACGCAGGACAGCCCCCTCGAATCTGGCGCGATCAGCAACCTTCTTCCCATCCTCAGATCGCCATAAAAAAAGATGCCCATGATCACCCGTGGAGAGCAGCTCTCCGCCGTTAGGGTGAAAGGTAATCGCCCGGACAGCCTCAGGGTGACCGGAGAATGTACTCACTCTCTTTCCCGTGGTCACATCATGGACCTTGGCCGTCTTATCCCTGCTGGCCGTCGCAATCTGCTTGCCGTCCCGCCGCCAACTGAGAGCCGTAAGCCAGTCAGAATGAGCCCCAACTTCGAGAAGCGCGGTCCATTTGCCCGTCTCGAAGAGTCGTAGTTTTCCGTCAACTCCCCCAAACGCAAGGACCTTTCCATCTGGACTGAAACCGATCGCAAGCACGGTGTCGTCTCCGCGGAAGGGAGTTGCAAGGACTCTCCCTGAGCGACTGTCAAAAATTCTGACTTCTCCCGCCTGGCCCGGGGCTCCCGTAGCAGCAGCCAGAGTTTTTCCATCAGGAGAAAGAGCCAGGCCGTAGCTACGCTGACCGTTATCAGGGATTCGATCCAGCAGAGCACCGCTGTCGGGGTCCCATACGAGGATTTCATGGTATCCCCCCGTATAGAGTCTCCGGCCCTCCTGACCAAAAACCATGGCGGTCACGCCGAGTGGTCTCGGGTATGTCGCCGGTGCAGAAGGATGAGCCCGCTGCGGGATAATCGACGAAAGCAGGGCCTGCGGGTCCTCACCATCATAAATGGCTCCCTCCACAATCCACCGGCGTATGAGGCCAATCTCATCGTTCTCAAGAGGGTCCGCGTCCACCGGCATGCGGTCCTCGACATCATCGGTCGTAATGCGGTGAAAGAGTTCGGTTTCCAGATCTCCGGGATCAAGCTCTTTCCGGAGCTGCTCATAGGTATCAAGACGATATTTACCCTTCGCCTTTCCTTCCTTGTGGCAAGCCACACACTGCTGTTGAAGGATAGGGGCTACCTCGCGGGAGAAACTAACCCCCTCTGCGGAGGCCAACGCAGCCGAAATCACAATGAACCAGATGAAGGCGTAGTTCATCGCAGTTAGTGCTGGAACAGGAACTCACTTTTGTTGAGGACAATCCAGAGAGTATCCTCAAGGGCTGCAGCAGTATTCTCGGCCTCCCGGATATATTGAAGATGCAGCGCCAGCTCCTTATCTCCAGGAGGACGACAGAGTGCAGAGACATAAAGTTTCCTGACGATCTCCTCCTCGCTGATGCCTTCGCGGATCCATCGCTGGAGATGACCATCTCCCGCAGTGATCATGTCGTGAACAAGCTTACCGTTGTACATCTGCAGGGCCTGACCCAGACTTGAATCATCCCCCCGTTCACATTCACATATGGTCTGACGTTCGGGTTGGCCGAATACTTTCATGAACTCAACATCTCCTATACGGCCACGATTGTGCGGCTTGAGGTCGGGGGCCGGAAGCTCGGTCGCCTTGACCTCGGGGGGCACTCCCTCGAATTTCATGGGCCGTCCGGTCACTGCTCCGAGGGCATCAACCAGTTGCTCCGCGGTGAGCATGCGCGGCTGATAATGGGAAAAGTAGGTGCGGTCTTCTCTGTTAAGGTCGGTAGCCTCGGAGGCTGCCTGGTAAGTATTGCTGTTCAGGATGACCCGCATGAGGTGACGGCGATCATACCCACTTTGGCGAAAATCCCGCGTTAGTGCTGCCAGCAGAGGAGGATTGGTAGGAGGGTTGGTGTCCCTGAAATCATCAAAAGGCTCTACAATCCCCCGTCCGAGGAGATGTGCCCAGATCCTGTTCGCCTCCACTTCTGCGAAAAATGGATTCTTCTCACCAGTCAGCCAGACGGTAAAGGCATCCCGTCGATCATGCGAGTTATCTACTTCCATCTCGCCAGCCTTCGGCGCCCACGGCTTCATGGTCTCTCCCGTCGCCGGGTGGGAAACCTCCCCGTCACTTCTGCTGTAGACGATCAATTCCTCTCCCTTGCCTGTCTTTTTCCTTTCCACCCGGTTAAAGAATGCAGCCAGTCCATAATAATTATCCTGCGTCCACCGTTCAAAGGGGTGGTTGTGACACTTCGCACATTGAATTCTGGAACCAAGGAATAACTGTGCCGAAGTTTCCATCGCGTCGAACGTGTTGCCTGCGGCCCTGTAATAATTAGCGGCTGGATAAACGAGGCTACTTCCACGCGCGGTCAGGATCTCACGGGCAAATTCATCATAGGGCATGTTGGAGGACACTGCATTGACGAGCCACCGGTTGAACTTGAACACGGATGCATGTCCGATCTGTTTTTTGGATACCCGGAGAAGATCTCCCCATTTCTGGGCCCAGAAGGATGCGTGCTCTTCACTCTCAAGGAGGGCGTCAATCAAGACGGCACGCTTTCGAGGGTCATCATCCTTGACGAAGGAATCGATCTTCCCGGCAGGAGGGAGCTGCCCGGTGACATCGAGGTAAACCCTCCGGAGAAACTCCCGGTCTCCAGCCTGCTTGCTCGACACAAATTGCAGCTGTCGCAACTTCCGGTAGACCAGTTCGTCGATGTAGTTGGCCGGAGCACGCTCTACCCATTTAAATCCGTCAATCTGCCTTACGAAGGTTAGACTGGTGCTTTCTATGAACTCCAGATACCGGACAATGACGGCTGCCCCACCCCGCTCTACTCCGCTAACCAGCCCCTCCCGCGACACTTCTGCCACCTTGGTGTTGGAGCTCTCAAAGACGGCCAGATGGGTTACATCCCGGCTCGTTCCATCGCTGAACCTTGCGTGGACGGAGAACTGCTGGTTCGCATCCGGGAAGTGCAGAACCCGGGCCTCGGAAGGATGAATCTCTATCCCGGTACAGATGGATTCCTCTTCCTTGCGAAGAGCTGCACCCTCGGCAATCCACGAGCGAAGAAGAGCGTATTCCGGGCTCTCCTCATCCAGCTTCTTACCCCCCTCATGAGTGACGGCAGTGGTGGGTTTGAGCAAGAGAAGACTCTTCTCCGGCTCGATGGGATTGGTCCTGCGCCCCAGTTCCTCCCTGACGAGCGTGAGCCCGTCGAGAGCCGGATCAAAAGCCCGGAGCGAGAGCCGGAAGTTTCCCTTCCCGTGGGGAGACCCGTGACAGGATCCGGCACTGCATCCCAGCCGGGAGAGGACCGGCAGGGTCTCATGGCGGAAGGAAACGGGATCGGGAGACTGGATTCCCGTGACCGTAATTTTCACTCTGGAGTCCCCCAGCCGGATGCTGGTTACTCCATTGGACCGGGGCCGAACCTTCCCGCCTCCTGAAACGGACACTATCCCCGGATCATCCGTCACGTATCGGGCGCTCCGGGTCCGGTCAGCCACCCGTTCGCTATCCCGCCAAGTCGCGATCAACTGGAGGGAATCGCGCTCGCCCCTCAATATGAATTCCGGCGGATACAATTCCCAACCGGCCCGGCACAATGGCGTGGCCATTCCCAGAACGCATAATAGTGGCAGAATAAACCTCGTCATGACCTGTCGCGGACCTTGAGGGAAAAGGGAGGGCTTTCAATACGTAATGGATTTCGGTGGAAGTCCACTTCCACCTCCACTACGAGACCTTCCACTTCCTCCTGCTCTGGACTACCTATCTTCAGTTCGAGCTCCACCGAGCTCGTCTTGTCATCAAGACTCTTCTCCTCGCTTTGCATACCCCCCGGCAGCCCCACGACCCGTACCTTGCTGCTGAACCGGCGGTCACCACCCTCCCAGCTCAAAGTGACCGGTATCTTAACCATGGCCCCCCTTTCAACTTCATCAGGGGGACTTACCTCGACCTTGAAAGGTGGTTTCATCACTCGCACGGCAAGGAGCCCGTTCACGGCCTGTGGAATCTCTGCTGAAGCGTCTCTCTCCTTCAACACCTGGCTCGTTTCCAGCCTCGTCACAAAGGAGTGGCCCTCAAAGTCCGAGACGCCCCGAACCCCGAAATCATGGATGGTTCCAACAGCGACATCTGAAGGAAGGCGAACCCGGAAACCCGCCGCTCCCTGCCCCCCCGCCACGGCATCCTGTTCCTCCCTGCACACGAGCGAGGATTCCATCCTGAGCTGAATGACCGGAGAAAACCCTTTGCGGGAACATTGGACCGGAACGACGAAGACCCCACCTGGAACGGCCAGAAAATGATCGTTAAGGGGATGTTTCTTGTCCTTCTGGCCCGGCACCGAGAGAGAAAAGGGCGCGATCCCGGAATTGACCGATAGCTCAAACTCCATGCCGGGGCCTCGACGACCATACGCATCACGAACCTCCACGCTATAGGTGCCGGCATCCAGCCAGATCTGCATTTTCTGTTCCTCGAAAATCTCTGGTGAACTCTTTGCCACGACCTCACCACTCTCTTTCAGAATCCGCATCCGTGGGAGTGCCGGGGAGCGGATTTTACGAGCCGCTGCAGCCAGCGTCACATAGGATCGTCTCTCAAGACTGAGAGGAATGCGGGCCACACCGGCCTCCGCTCCAATGAGATGTCTACTCAGTCTTACCTCTCCAATTCCAAGAACTTTTTCATCTTCTGCGACATCGTAATCCGGAACCTCATCTGCTGTCGCGGCAGCTGCTGCCACCAGCTCCTCAATGACGAACTGGTATGCTTTTCCACCACGGTATTCCGAATCCATCAGCTCAACGATGTAAACGCCCTCCTCAGGAGCGGAAAAATCAATTCTTGGATTCAGCCCATCAATCTGACTGTCGTCAGCTTGAAAAAGCCGGCGCCCACCTTCTGTCCTTAGGGTCAGCACCCCATCAAAGTCTGAACCGCGCGCCTCTGCCCTGAGGGTGATCCGCTCTCCTTTTTTTGCGTTAAACCGGAAATAATGTGCCCCCAGCTTCTGCGAACTTCCCTCCACCTTGGTGGGCACTTCGATCTCCTGAGCCTCTACAGCCCTCGTCCTCGCCTGAGAAGTCACCAATGAGTCCTCCCGGTCGCTTACCCTTACATATACAAGGTTGCTGACCCCGTGGTCGCTGTGAACACGCAATGCTCCTGGCCCAACGTAATCCGTTGAGATCCGGAATACCGGGGCCTTGTCCTCGATCCGCTCTATCTCAGAGGGGAAGCTGGTCCACAGCCTCACTTCTTCCAATCCCCCTCCATGAAGACGGACCTCTGCCGGCTTGCCGGATTGAATCACCGAGGGTTCACAACGTTCCAGCCTGACATGCTGGGCCAGAAGACCAGACGGCCCTGCTGCCAGCACGAGACAGAACCCTGGACAAAACCATGGCACAATACCGCTCAAGAACCGCTGTCTGCTAGTGGTTTCCCATCCGGCCCTACCCCTTCCGTGGGCACCTCGTGGAGGTACAGGTCAAAGCGCCCTCCTCTTTCTGACACGATGACGACATGCTTCCCATCCGGATGCCATGCCGGGTAATCGTCACGATCCAACCCGGTTGTCAGGGCCCGCACACCGGTCCCATCAATCTTCATGACATAGACATTATAGCCCCCGTCCCGGGTGCTGGTGAAGACGATCTGCCTGCCATCCGGGGAGACCACTGGACGAATGTCCATGATCGTATTTTCCGTGAGACGTTTCTCGTCAGAGCCCTCAGCACTCATCGAGTAGATCTCATAGTTATTCTCTCTCGAATTGCTGAAGACAATCGTCTTGCCATCAGGAGTGAAACTCGGCCAGTTGCTCACCCCTTCAGACTGTGTTAGCTGCTTCTTCTCCTTACCGTCGACCCGAACAGACCACAGTTGCTGCGGTCCGGTTTCCGCAAAGGCGTATACAACCCGTTTGCTGTCCGGGGTGAACACCGGACTTCTCGTTCCTCCGCGTCCGGAGTGGGTGATGTATACATCCTTCCTTTCTTCGAGATTCCTGATCACGAGTTTTGCAGTCAGGTTTCCCGTACACTCGGTTACCGACATGAACCTTCCGTCTGGAGAGATCTTGGGCTCGA
>Ga0160422_10001454_pt1 | contig 14786 bp, 15 predicted proteins | sample Fk160mmetaG_FD_108192 | JGI IMG/M metagenome (GOLD analysis project Ga0160422, IMG submission 108192) | Marine microbial communities from the Central Pacific Ocean - Fk160115 60m metaG | ecosystem: Environmental > Aquatic > Marine > Oceanic > Photic zone | place: The Central Pacific Ocean...
GAAAAATATCTCTTAATGATAAGATTATAATTAATGATGAAATTATGGGCATTGGGGGTTCACAATTATATTTGGACGTTAAAGAAACTGATTTTACTGTTGAAGATATGTTGTACGCTATCATGGTTCACTCTGCAAACGATGCGGCAAGGGCTTTAAGCATTCATATCGCAGGAAGTAAAAGTAATTTTGTAAATCTTATGAACAAAAAAGCAATAGAACTCGGAATGAATGCTACTAAATACTATTCTGATCATGGATTAATTGTTGAAGATAATCAAAATTTAGATGTAAGCACACCACACGATATAGCTATTTTAGCTTTAGCATGTTTAAATCATCCGAATACCTTAAAATATACAAGTACTGAATTAATATATCTTGGAAAAAGAAAATTTATGTGTTCAACAAGAAATGCATTGATTAAAAAAATTGATGGATACATAGGGTGTGACGGACTTAAAACTGGTTTTACAAAAAGAGCAGGATTTAATTTAGTTGCTACTGCCGAAAGAGATAATAAAAGAATTATAGCTGTAATATTGGGATGTGATGACAAAGAAATAAGAAATAAAACTGCAAGAGAGCTACTTGATTATGGTTTTAATGTGCTTGAAAAATAGTAGATAGCTTGACCTTGATTAAAAATAGTCGTAGTTTTGGCACCCTTTTGAGATAAAAAAAAATAAGGATATATTAAATGAAATTTTCTGTAAAAAATATTGATAAATGTCGGAGAAAAATTGAAATAAAAATTCCCTCTTCTGATGTAACTAATGAAAAAGTAAAAGCTGTAAGCATTTATGCAAAACATGCAAACATTCCGGGTTTTAGAAAAGGTAAAGCGCCATTAAATGTTGTTGAAAAAAAATATAATAAAGAAATTATTAATGATGTTAAGGAGCAATTACTACCTATGTTTTATCAAAAAGCTATAAAGGAATCAGAATTAAAAGTTGTAAATGTTATTGAGTGCTCTGAAATAAATATTTCATCTGATTTGTCTGCGACATTCGATGTTACTATCGATATTTATCCAAAATTTAAACTGCCAAAATATACTGATATATCTATTTCAACTACCCTTGACGAAGTAACTGAAAAAGACATTGATGAGCAAATAGAAAATCTTCTGAATCAATTTTCAACATACGAAGTAATGAATGAAAAAAAAATTGAATTTGGAGATATGGGACAACTTGAGTATGAAGCATTTATTGATGGGCAAGCTTTAAGAGACGTTATCCCAGAATCAAAAGGACTTGCATCAGGTAAGGACTATTGGGTTTCTGCTGATGAGCATTCGTTTATACCCGATATGGGTCATAAAATTATTGGGCTTTCTGTTGACGATGAAAAAGAAATAGAAATCACATTTCCAAAATCATTTATGATAAATCAACTCTCAGAAAAAAAAGTTACTTATAAAGTGAAAATTCAATCAATAAAAATTAAGATTAAAGCAAAGTTAGATGATGATTTATTAAAAAAAATTCAAGTTGAATCGATTGAACAACTTAAAGAGATATTTCGCGATCAACTCAATCAACAGGCAAAAAATAAAGAATTATCAGAAAAGCATGAACAGATCATTTCCTATTTATTGAAAAAAACAAAAATTGATGTGCCAGAAAGTGCTGTTCAACAACAAACCAGAGAGATGATGTATACCCTTGCTAGACAAAAAATGATGGCAGGAGCTTCTCAAAATGATTTATCTAATGACCAAGAAAAACTTTTAATTGAAGCAAAAGAAAAAGCTTTGGAAAACGTAAAACTCAAATTTATAGGTCTATCAATTGCTGATGAACAAAACTTTACCGTAGCTGATCATGAAATTGATGCAGAAATTGCTCAAATTGCTTATCAGCAAAAAAAGAAACCTGAAGAAGTAAAATCCGAAATGGAAAAGAATTCCACTATTGAATCAGTTGAAGAACAAATAAAATTTAATAAAGCATTAGAATTTATGATTGAAAAATCAAAAAATAAATAAGTTAATGAGTGTAATTAAAGATTGATTGATACAGAACTTAAAATTAAGCTACTAAATAAACACGAGGTATTTTATGAATGAAAAGTCAAGTATGTTAATTCCCATGGTTGTTGAACAAACAGGTAGAGGTGAACGTTCTTACGATATATATTCAAGATTACTAAAAGAAAGGATCATATTTTTAGGTACGGGTATAAATGATAATGTAGCTAATTTAATCATCGCTCAACTTCTGTTTTTACAAAGTGAAGATCCTGATAAAGATATTAGTTTGTATATTAATTCCCCTGGTGGAGTGGTTACGGCAGGTCTAGCTATTTACGATACAATGCAATTTTTAAGTTGTGATATTACAACATATTGTGTGGGACAAGCAGCAAGCATGGGAGCTGTATTGTTAGCTGCTGGTGCTACTGGAAAACGTTTTGCCCTTCCAAATGCAAGGATTATGATACATCAACCTTTAGGTGGAGCACAAGGTCAAGCAACTGACATAAATATTCAAGCTCAAGAAATTATGCGAATCAAAAAAATCTTGAATGAGATTCTCTCTTCTCATTCAAATAAAAGTATAAAAGATTTAGAAAAAGATACTGATCGAGATAATTTTATGTCAGCAAAACAAGCTGTAAATTATGGTTTGATTGATAAAGTTGTTAAAAAATCAAAATAATTTTTAAATGACTGAAATTAATCCAAATAATGAATCAGACAATGGTTTGCTTAAACCACACATGATAAAACAAAAACTTGATGAATATGTGATAGGGCAAGCTGAAGCAAAAAAAATATTATCCGTTGCGGTTTATAATCACTATAAAAGACTTTATTCTTCTTTTATTGATAATGTTGAAATTGAAAAAAGTAATGTTTTACTTATAGGACCTACAGGTTGTGGAAAAACTCTCCTTGCTAAAACTTTAGCAAAAATATTAGATGTCCCCTATGCAATAACGGATGCAACAACAGTTACAGAAGCTGGTTATGTTGGAGAAGATGTTGAAAATATTCTTCTACAGTTAGTTCAAGCGGCCTCCTATGATATTAAAAAAGCTGAAAAAGGGATAATTTATATTGATGAGATTGATAAAATAGGAAAAAAAACTGATAATGTATCCATTACTCGAGATGTATCAGGTGAAGGCGTTCAGCAAGCATTATTAAAAATAATTGAAGGAACAATTGCTAAGGTTCCTCCAAAAGGTGGACGAAAACATCCTCAGCAAGAATATTTAGAAATTGATACCTCTAATATTTTGTTTATTTGTGGAGGAGCATTTATTGGTATTGATGAAATTCTCAATAAAAAGAAGCATAAATCAAAGATCGGTTTCAAATCGGATAACTCTTCTGATTCAAAATATTATCAAACAATTGAACCTAAAGATTTGATTCAATTTGGATTAATACCTGAATTTATAGGAAGATTACCTGTTTACGCTTTATTAAAAGAACTTAATACAAAAGAATTAGAATATATTTTAACTAAACCAAAGAATGCACTTTTAAAGCAATACACAAACTTATTTGCATTAGATGGTGTTAAATTTTCTTATGAAATTGAATCAGTAAAAACTCTTGCAAATCTTGCTATAAAAAGAAAGCTCGGTGCAAGAGGACTAAGATCTATACTTGAAAAAATTCTACTTGATATTATGTATGAAATTCCCATGAACAATAAAATTGATTCATTTAATCTAACAGAACAGTATATCAAAAGAAAAATTGATATTTTAGATGAAAAGAAAACTAATCTACCAACTGCAAAGAAACAAAAAGCTAGTTAATTTCTTTTGGTTTAAGTACAATTAGTGTTGGTAATCCCATAACGTCATATTCAATTAATACATCTTCTGTTTCTTCAATATTACTGGCATCAAATTTTATAAATGTGTAATTTTTAAGTTCATTTCTAACTAATTCATTTTTGAATGTTTCATCTAACTTTTTGCAACTTTTGCACCAGTAAGCCCAAAAATCAATTATAACTGGTTTTTTTTCAATAATTGCTTTTTCTAAAACTAATTCTAAATCCTTTTTAGATGAAACAGTTGATTTATCATTTGAATAATTAAATCCGCTTATAGCATTTGTGGTATACCAAAAAGTAAAAAATAAAATTAATATTCCAAAAATATACTTCACAATTTGCATCCATTTTCCTGGTTTTGGAAGAAATGCCAAACCAGCACCTGCAAAAGGCCATGGAAGCGCCATACCAAGTCCTAGAAAAAAAGGAAAAAACAATCCAGTAATAGAACCGGATAAATATAATTCACTTGATAAAATTAAAACTGCAATTACAACGGGAGCAACGCATGCACCAGCCAATAATGCAGATACTGCTCCCATAAAAAAAATAATAATTATTCTATTCGAATTATTTTTAAAAAGTTTCTGCTGAAAAGCTGAAAAATCAATATTAAATAATCCGAACATAGAGAGAGAAAGAAATAAGAATATTATTGCTAAAATTAAATTAAACCAAGGATTAGAATTTAATGAACCAAATTGTGAACCAGTTAAAATAACTAAAATACCTAATATTCCATAGGCAATAGTAATTCCTAATCCATAAAGTAATCCGAGAAAAAAACCTCTTTTTTTCGAACCAGCATTTGCACCGGCTCCAATTATTGCAATATTAATTGGAATCATAGGTAAAATGCATGGAGTTAGATTTAATGCTAAGCCACTAAAAATAATTAGAAACGATGATATTAAAATACCTGAATCAACAAAAAACTGGAGTGGATTATCAACAAAATCTTCCTTAACAGTTTTATTTTTTAAAAAGTTATTTAATTGTTTGGGTGTAAGATACCCAGAGATCCTTTTTTCAACAAAAAAATAATCTTTAAATTCTAATATATTCGCCCTATTTAAACTTTTATCAATATTATCTGAAACTAATGAAGACAAATTTATGTTGGTACTACCTGGTAGAAAACAGGATGTTTTGTTACATCCTTGAAAATAAATATTTATTTCTTTAATGCCTAATTCTTTTTTTATATTAATTTCGAAATTATCCTGAATAACTTTTACATCCTCGCCTAGAGGATCAGATATTATTTTTGATAAAGGATATTTATCTAATTCTATTTTTTTATTTTTTGAATCCGTGACAAGTAACTTATCGTAATAAAGGTAATGGTCTTTAGGTATGTTTGAGGAAATAGAAATTTCATCATTTATTTTATCCACGCTAAAATAAAAAGGACCGCTAAATAATTGGGCTGAACAATAATTTATTATAAAAAAAATAAAAAATGTTATTAATTTCTTTTTCATATTAATTGGTCATAAAAAATGTCTTTAAAAATAAAAACTTTTTCATTGTTCGCTATTTCTGATCAAAAAACGTAGAGGCGATTTTCTTACATCATCAATTATTTTAGTTCCTTCATCATATAATTCTGAATCATTCAATAACTTTCCAATTGTTGAATTAGTTGAATTAAGCTTAATTAATGCAATATTCAATTCATTAACTGCCTGCTGAAGATCGTCAATAACCTTATTATCCTCACTTAACAATTGCCCAAGTGGTCCAGTTCCATTAGCTACTCTTTCAGTGACTTTATTAAAATTATTAACTAATTTTTCTGTATCATCGTACAAACTATCATTTATCAATAATTTACCAATTGTTCCTTCTCCAGAATCAATTTTTGAGAGTATTTCATTTGATCCATCAGCTAAATTTTTAAGAGCTATATAAATTCCATCATCAAAAATTAATTTTCCCAATGTTCCATTTTCTTCTAAAATAACATCTAAGATGTTTTTTAAATTATGAACAGAAACATGAAAATCAGCCATCACATTAATTGGATCTAAACCATAAAGCACTTCAGACTCTGGTAGTCTTTTGAGTTTCATTTGACCAAGATCAATATTTAAAATTTTTCCCCCTAACATGGTGGCGCTAGCTACTTCTATTCTATAATTTTCGTAAAAAGTAACAGGAATATCTAATGATAAAACAACATTTACATTATCTTGATTTAGAATAGTATTTTTAACGTATCCAATTTTTTTACCTCTTAAAAAAACGCCATCACCTTCTTGCAAGCCTCCAATATCATTAAAAATAATTTCATAATTGTGTTGAGGTTTTAGAACTTTACTTCCTCCTAAAATGATGGTGAATACACTTAAAGCAATAATCATTGCAAATAAAAATAAACCAACTAAGATTTCTTTATTAATATTTTTTTTACTTTTCATAATTTTCTACTTTCAAAATTATAATATTTTTTGGGAATTTACAAACTTTTGTACCACAGGATGATTAGATTTAATAAAATCATTAGGATTACAAAATTCAATAATTTTTCCATCATGTAGCATCATTATTTTTGAACTAATTGATAGTGCACTTATCAAATCATGAGTAATTATTACACTTGTTAGTTGCATTTCATTATTTAATTTCATTATTAATTTATCGATTTTTCTGGACGTAACTGGGTCTAATCCTGATGTTGGTTCATCATAAAGAATTATTTTGGGGTCAAGAATTGTTGCACGGGCAAGACCTACTCTTTTTTGCATTCCTCCGGATAATTCAGAAGGATACAAATCCTTTGATTCTAATAAATCTACCCATTTTAGTCTTTCTGAAACAATTTTATATATTTCATCTTTTGTTTTACTAGTTCTTTGATGAAGAGGTAAAGCAATATTTTCATAAACTGATAACCATTGAATTAAGGCTGAACTTTGAAAAAGAACACCAATTTTTGATCTCTTTTTACGTAATTCACTATTGTTTAAGTTGTCTATTCGTTCACCATCAATCTCAATACTTCCTCTATCAGGACTCATTAATCTTACCATATGCTTTAAAGTTACACTTTTCCCTGCACCAGATAGTCCAACAATAGCAATGACTTCTCCAGTATTGATTAAAAAATCAACTCCAGACAAGATCTCTCTATTATTTAATTTTTTGTATATATTATTAAACTTTATCATATGTAAAATAACCTAGTGATAATGTATCCAATTATTAAAATAAGTAAAAAGGATATAATGACTGCTCTTCTTGTTACTCGGCCAACACCTGAAGCGCCATTTTTAGCAGAAAAACCTTGGTAACATGAAACTGTTCCAATAATTAAACCAAAAATTAATGCTTTAAATAAGCCAACATATAAATCTTTTATATATGTAAAATTTAATGCATTTTGAAAATATGATGTAAATTCCACATTTAGTTGTGTATATCCAACTAGAGCTCCTCCTAAGATTGCAATAATATCTGTATACAATGTTATAAATGGCATTATGATTGTAAGTGCAAATATCCTCGGCATGACTAAAAATCTCTTTACATTAATCCCCATTATTTCAAGAGCATTTACTTCTTCTGATACTGTCATTGTGCCTAATTGAGCAGCGATTGCAGAACCAACACTTGCTGTTATAATTAATCCAGTCATAAATGGTCCCATTTCTCTAATTACGGAAACAGCAACTGCTGCTCCAATAAGATGCTGCTGACCATAACGCTGTAATTCCAACCCCGTTTGAAGAGCTAAAATCATTCCAGTAAAAAGAGCAACTACAGATATAACAAGTAAGCTTTTTACTCCCACAATATAAAGATAATTGAGGGTATCTTTAATATTACGTTTGCTAAAAGCATATCTAAAAAAATATAAAGCTTCTAGAAGCATTAAAAAAGAGAGCCCCGTACGATACATTTTTTGTATCAATATTCTTCCAAATTTTTCAAAAAAATTTAACATCTTATTATAAAAATTTAATCTCCTATTATCAAAGTGTAAAAATATAATTTATTCAAAATTTAATGCTTTTATTGGCTGTAGTTTTGCAGCTTTTATTGCAGGAATCATAACAGCAATAACACAAAATATTACAACCATTCCAATTACCATTACAACATCATAAAAAAGAGTCTGAGACGGTAATCGACTTAATTGATAAAGTTCTGCAGGCAACAAGTTAACATTTAAATTATACGATAAGAAAAATAGAATCTCATTTCTAAATTTTAAAACTATCAGTGCAAAAATTAATCCTAAAATTGATCCTATCATGCTTTGGATTAATCCAATCCAGACAAAAATACTAACAATATTGATCTCTTTAAAACCTATTGCTTTGAGTAAGCCGATTTCCTTTGTTTTTTGAATAGTCAATGTTATTAATGTGTTAGATACACTAAAAGCGGCTACTAAAGCAACGAATGCGAGCAGAAAAAACATCATATTTTTTTCAACTTGCAAGGCTGTAAAAATTTGTTTATTTGCATCCATCCATGTCTGAGGATACCATCTTATACCATCATCATTTAATATCTTATCAGCAACAATTGGTGCATTCATTGGATCATCTAACATCAACTGAATTGATGTTATTCTACCGTTTAGTCCAATTAAATCATTTGCAAAATCTAGAGATACAAATGCAAAGTTTTCATCAATATCATAAATGCCAATATTAAAAATTCCAGAAACAGCAATTTCACTCGGAAATTTAATTTCATTATTAAGTAATATATCGTTTGATGTTGTAATTATTACTTGATCATTTACTTTAGCATTCAATTTTCTAGCTAATCCACTGCTTAAAATTATCTCGTCAGCTTTAAGTGAGAATATTCCCTCTGTTATTGAGTTTCGTAAATTATCAATTAGGGGATTGTTAATATTTGGATCTATACCCCTTAAAATCGGTGTTTCAATATTATTATCCAATTGCATGAGTGCAAAACTATCAATAATAGGCAATACATATTCAACTTCTTTAAAAGTTGAAACATAATTTACCTTATTTTTCCATGAACTTGCTTCTTCAGTAGATGGTAAAAGATTAATATGTGCATTAACACTTAATATTTTTTCTTTCCATGTTTGACCAAAGCCATTCATTATTGACAAAACTATGATTAACACAGCGACACCTAACAATACACCAAGTGTAGAAATTATGTTAATAATTGAAACAGTAGACTTGTTAGGTCTTAAATAATTTAAAGCTAATTTTAATGAGATCGGTAATTTCATAATTATGAATTATTTAATTTATCAACTAGATATTGTTTTACTGAATCAACATCATTTTCAACGTTATCAAACTGAGTTGGTCTACCTTTTAAAGCCTCTAAAACCTCGTGTGTTGCATTCATTCCTATTGCATCATTTATTGTATTCGAAAATTTTGCTGGATGCGCAGTTGCCAAACATATTGTAGGCGTATTAGATTTTACTTTTTCTGCTGCTAATACTCCCAATGCACTATGTGGATCTAATACATAATTATGATTTTTGTAATATTTCCTAATCATATTTAATGTTTCTTCTGTAGTTCCTTTACAAGCTTTGAATATAGGATCAATGTCATATTCTCTTTTTTTCTCAACTTTACATATTCCATGTTTTATGAAAGATCTAAAACTTTCATGTTGGTTAAACTTTAAAAATAAATATCGTTCAAAGTTACTTGCTAATTGTATGTCCATAGAAGGACTAACCGTTGGAAGAACCTCCCTTAAAGTGTAATCACCATGGTTAAAAAAACGACTAAGTATATCGTTTTCGTTTGTTGCTAAGAGTAGTTCTTTAATTGGTAAACCCATTTTTGCAGAAAGATATCCCGCGAATATATTTCCAAAATTGCCTGTTGGTACTGAAAACCTAACAGCACTACTTCCGTAATTTTTCATTATTTTTAGACCCGAATAAAAATAGTAGACTATTTGAGCTAATACTCTTGACCAATTAACAGAATTAATAGCTCCAAGATTATACTTATCTTTAAAATCTAAATCACTAAATGTACTTTTCATTATATATTGGCAATCATCAAATGTTCCATTGATTCCAATATTAAAAACATTTTTATCTATAACACTAGTCATTTGCATCTCTTGAATAGGGCTAACTCTTCCTGTTGGATGCATTATAAAAATATTAATATTAGGTTTACCTTTTACTCCATAGATAGCTGCGCTTCCTGTATCTCCACTAGTTGCTCCAAGAATATTTAAAGAACCGCCATTTAATTGCAAAATATATGAAAATACGTTTCCTAAAAATTGAAGTGCAATATCCTTGAAAGCTAGTGTTGGACCATGAAATAATTCTAAAATATAAAAATCACCAACTTTTACATGTGGAGCAATTTCATCATCCCGAAAATTAGCATAACTCTCATCAATTATAATTTTAAGATCTGTTTTTGAAATATCATCAGCAAAGATTGAAATGATCTCCAAAGCTAATTCTTGAAAAGATAAATGCATCCAATCATTAAGATTGTCGCTAACATTCGGTATTTCACATGGAACTAATAGGCCACCATCTCTAGCAAGACCCATCATTACAGACTCCTTAAATGTTACTGGTTCTGTATTTTCTCTAGTACTAATATATTTCACAAATTTTCCTAAATTTCATAATTATTTTATAAATCCTAACATTAAAGAATAAAATTGCTAAAAACGACTAAGATATATACATTTAAACATAACTATTAAGCATTAATTATGAAAAATAATATACAAGAAATAATAGATAAATTAATTCCGTTGTACAATACAGGGAATGAAGATTTACCTGATCAGCCATTATGGCACAATCCGGATATTAGTAATATTGTTAAAATACAGAACAACATAACTGATATACTTTTCCCGGGTAGGTGTATTTCAAAACCTAAAGATCTTAGCAGTTTTTTGGAGAATCAAATTAATAATATATGTGTTGAATTAAATGAAGAAATAAAAAAAGCTATTCCGTTTAAATGGAAATCAGCTTCTAATTTACATGAGAAAGTAAGTCCAATAGAAAACATAGATGAATTATCAACTGAGTTAACCCAAAAATTTATTCATAAATTACCTGAAATTAGAAAAAAATTAATATTTGATGTTCAAGCTGCTTATAATGGAGATCCAGCGGCATTAAGTTATGCCGAAGTTAAATTAGCTTATCCTGGATTAAGCGCTATTACTTCACATAGAATTGCTCATGAAATTTATTCCCTTAAAATTCCACTTATTTCAAGAATTATGAGTGAACATACTCACTCTATTACGGGAATAGATATTCATCCAGGAGCAGAAATAAATGAAGGATTTTTTATTGATCATGGAACAGGTGTTGTAATCGGAGAAACCACAAAAATAGGAAATAATGTTAAACTTTATCAAGGAGTAACACTTGGAGCAAAAAGTTTTCCATTAGATGAGCAAGGTAGACCTATTAAAAATATTCAACGTCATCCTACAGTAGAAGATGATGTTATTATTTACGCAAATAGTACAATTTTAGGAGGTGATACTGTAATTGGAAAGGGAACAGTTGTCGCAGGTAATGTTTTTTTAATGAAAAGTACACCCCCTTTTAGTTTAGTTACCAGAGCTGAAAGCGGTGTTTTAATTCGTTCAAGATCTGATTCTGATAAAGGGGCAGGTATATAATTTTACTAAAAAATATCTAGACTAATAACAATCAATTCCTTATGTTCTCCAATCTTTCGTATTAAACTTAAGATTTTAATAATGATAATAAAAAAATAGGAAGAATTATGCCTAAGATGAAAACAAAAAAATGTGCAGCAAAACGGTTTAGTAAGACAGGGACTGGTAAGCTGAAGCGTAATCATATGGGAGGAAGCCATATTCTTTCTAACAAAAATCGTAAACGCAAACGCGTATTAAGAAGTAGTGATATTGTCGAGAAAGCCGACATGAAACGAATCACTCCATTTATTTAAGTATTGGAGATTTAAAATGCCAAGAGCAACAAATAGTCCAGCAACTCGTCAAAGAAGAAAAAATAGGCTTAAACTTGCGAAAGGATTTCGCGGTGCAAGAAGTAAACTTTTTAGGCAAGCTACAGAAGCAGTTGATAGAGCTCAATCTATGGCATATGTTCATAGAAAAGTTAAAAAAAGGGATTTTAGAAAGCTTTGGATAGTTCGTATTAATGCTGCATGTAGGTTAAATGATATTACATATAGCCGATTTATTGATGGATGCAATAAAGCAGGAATAAACCTTAATAGAAAAGTTTTATCTGAAATCGCTATCCATGATCCTAATGGATTTTCTAAGTTAGTTGAACAAGTAAAAGCACAACTTGCTTAAATCAATAAAGTTTTTCAAATAAATTTATTATTTGGTATCTTTTCAAAAAGTCCTTTTTACTTTAAGTTGGTATTATGAAAGATATAATTTCAAAACTAGTCTCTGCAGATGTAATTTCTGGAGAAGATGCTGCAAACGCATTGCAAATAATTCTGAATGGAGAAGCAACAAATGCTCAAATAGGAGCGTTTATTTCAAGTTTGAGAATTAAAGGAGAAACACCAGAAATCATTTCATCTTGTGTTGAAGTAATGCGAAGTCATGCCACAAAAATAAAATGTAAAGATGATCATGCCATTGACATAGTTGGTACTGGGGGAGATAAATCAAACACATTCAATATTTCAACAACTACAGCATTTGTAGTTGCGGGCGCTAATGTTACCGTTGCTAAACATGGATCATATGGTGTTTCAAGCCAATGTGGTAGTGCAAATGTATTAAAGGAATTAGGAGTTAATCTTAATTATAATATTGAAACTATTGAGCAATGTCTTGAACAAATTAATATAGCATTTTTATTTGCTCCAAATTTGCATCCAGCAATGAAGTATGCAGTACCAGCAAGAAAAGAATTAGGTGTATGGAGTATTTTTAATATTTTGGGACCACTCTGTAATCCGGCAATTGTAAAAAGAGGTGTTACAGGTGTTTTTAAACCAGAACTTTTATCCATTGTTGCAGAGTCGTGTATCAATACAGACGCAAAACATCAATATATTGTTCATGGATTAGATGGATTAGATGAAATAACAACTACATCTAAAACTAAAATTATAGAAGTGAAAAATAATAAATTGAAATCATTCGATTTCTGTCCATCAGAATTAGATATTCCTATTTCATCAAAAAGTGAAATCATAGGAGGAGACCCTGTATATAATGCTCAAATAACAAAATCTATTTTAAGCGGTAAAGAAATTGGTGCTAAAAGAAATATTGTATTGGTTAACGCCGCATTTTGTATTTGTGCTTCAGGCAAAGTTGATTCTCTCTATGAAGGATTATCGCTTGCACAAGAATCAATTGATTCAGGATCCGCCCTAGATAAATTAGAGAAATTAATCAAGTTATCTCTTACTTAGTTTTAAAAAAATTATTATAAAGATGAGTTTTTATAGCATCTAAACCAATATCTAATTCTGCTGATATTTCAAAAACATGTTCATCTATCATCTCTTTAAATATTTTTAAATTATCATCGGCATAAGGACTATCAATTTTATTTGCGGCTATTATATAAGGTGTATTAGCAAGTGATTGCAAATGTAGTCTTAATTCCTTTTTTAAATTAATGAAATCTTCCACAGGGTTTCTTTCATCTGTTCCAGCTATATCTATAACAAATACAAAAAATTTTGCTCTTTCAATATGTCTTAAAAAATGATGTCCCAAACCAATACCTTCATTTGCTCCATCAATTAGTCCTGGAATATCGGCAATCTTAACCCTGTTGAAATCATCATACTCTAACGTACCAATGATAGGATTGATTGTAGTAAATGGATAAGACGCTATTTTTGGTGAAGCATTTGTTAGTTTTGATAATAAGGTTGATTTGCCTGCATTCGGATATCCAACCAAACCAACATCGGAAATTAATTTTAATTCAAGCCAAACAGTTTTTTCTTCTCCTTCTGTGCCCTCGGTAAATTGTCGCGGAGCTCTATTCGTTGAACTTTTAAATCTTGCATTTCCGATTCCACCATGACCACCTTTTGCAATAATTAATTCTTCATCATGATTTATTAGTTCTCCAATGAATTCTTCAGTATCAGCATCTAAAACTACAGTTCCAGGCGCAACTTTGATTACACAATCTTCACTATTTTTTCCATGGCAATTAGAACCCATTCCATGTTGGGCATTTTTAGCTTTACGGTGTGGTTCATAAAATATTGGTAGCAAAGAGTCCTCTTCAATATCACATCTTAAAATAACGGAACCACCATGTCCTCCATCACCACCATCTGGCCCTCCCTTGGGAATAAATTTTTCTCTTCGAAATGATACACAACCAGGTCCACCATTACCTGCTTTTGCATATAATTTGACACGATCTCTAAAAATTACTGTTTTCATAATAACATTATATAATAAAAAAGGCGTCTACATTAACGTAAACGCCTATATAAAAATCCTAGAATAATTTTAAACAACAACTTCTTCTTTAACATGAATTTTACGCTGACGTTTATCAAATTCAACTGTTCCATCTTTCAAGGCAAATAATGTATAATCATTTCCGCATCCAACATTAACACCAGGATGAAATTTAGTTCCAAGTTGTCTAATAAGAATACTTCCTGCTGTTACTTTTTCACCTCCAAAACGCTTTACGCCTCTTCGTTGTGCATTACTATTACGACCATTACTTGAGGAACCTTGACCTTTTTTATGCGACATTATAAACCTCCCAAAAAATTATGCTTTAATCTCTTCAACTTTTATTTTTGTTAATTCTTGGCGATGACCAATTTTTCGTCTATATCCTTTTCTTCGCTTTTTCTTAAAAGAGAATATTTTCTTTCCTCTTAAATGATCATCTAAAACAACAGCAGAAACTTTAGCTCCCTCGACGGTTGGTGTTCCAATAGTTAAATCTTTTCCATCTGAAATTGCTAGTGCATTAAATTCTAATGCAGCTCCTTCATCAATATCTAA
>Ga0160422_10001455_pt1 | contig 14785 bp, 14 predicted proteins | sample Fk160mmetaG_FD_108192 | JGI IMG/M metagenome (GOLD analysis project Ga0160422, IMG submission 108192) | Marine microbial communities from the Central Pacific Ocean - Fk160115 60m metaG | ecosystem: Environmental > Aquatic > Marine > Oceanic > Photic zone | place: The Central Pacific Ocean...
GGAGAGCCTATGAGCGCAGTTTTTTTTGCCGTAGGCAGCGCGCTAGCCCTGCTCTCAGTCGCTGCCGGCGCTTTTGGCGGCCACGTCCTCAAACCGCGCTTGACGACCGATTTATTTGAGATATTTGAGGTGGGCGCGCGCTATCACATGTATCACGCACTCTCACTGCTCGCCGTAGCTTGGGCTCACACCCAGTGGCCAGGAGCACTTACCGCGGCTGCAGGATGGCTCTTTGTCGCCGGTATTGCTCTCTTTTCCGGCAGCCTCTACGTGCTCAGTCTCAGCGGCGTGCGCTGGCTCGGCGCCGTCACACCGCTGGGCGGTCTCTGCTTTATGGCCGGCTGGCTGTGTTTGGGCCTAGCAGCATGGCGTAGCTAAGGCTGATGGCGCGCAAAGCCGTATAGCAAGGACGCTGTCCCAGCGCTCATAAAACCGTTGGGGGCACTTATTTGTTTTCTAACCCAGCTAGTTGACCCGTTTCTTCAAGCGCTACCACCGCATTTTCCAACTGGCCAATACCGCCAGAAAATGCCAATCGCATCACGTCGCCGATCTGCACGCCATCGCTCAGATCGGCCTCAGAAAAAACAATCGGCGTTCCCCAGTAGAAAGCGAGCAGCGACCGCGCCTCCAGCTGAATACGGCGAAAGAGATGTCGTTCGAGATGCAACAGACTGTTGGGCATATTGAGATTGTCTCGTCCAGTTTTGCCCTCTTTAAATCCCACGCGCTGACCGTCGCGCAGGATTTCGCAGGAAACCGTCACATCCCCGTCGTCATACTCGTCGGCAGTAACTAGAAGCGGTCCCAGCGAAGCGCAGCCTCCAGACCAGTTTTTAGCCTGCGGTAAATTGAGCGGATTATCGGCTTCAATACCGTTGTCTGTTACGTCGTTGCCGCCCGTGTATCCCAGTCTCTCAAGCTCCCCCCCTCTGTTCATACCGTAGACGCTAACCAACTCCGTTTCGGGCACCAGACGCACCGTATCGGCTGGGCGCGTCACGGCCTGACCGTGACCACACACCGTGTCGGGTTCTCCCTTTGAAAAAAGCTCAGGGCGACCGCCGCTAGACACCTCCTTATACTTTTGGTCATAAACGTTGACTGCCGAACCAGTGGCCTGCTGCGCTTCGATTTCGCGCAGCTTAGCGCTGACTTCATGCGTCACACCAGCTAACCATACCTTCAGCGCATGGGGATTGTCCGATGGGCCGCTCACCGGCTTGGTCAGGTGCAGAGATGATGCATCGCGACTAGCCAGCAGTTGGCTCAGATCCAAACGACGAGCATCGCCGGCTCGGTCTCTTAGGCGCTCGACAGCCGCCACCAGACCAACCTCGTCGCCTCCCCCTTCGTAATAGGCTTCGTGCAGACCGCCTGACCCCAGATCGATGACACGATCTCCTTCTACCAAGCCCAGGTGCTGGCCGTCCTGCGGATCGATAAATTGCAACAGTTTCATGATATCTCCCTCAAATAATCAAGAGCTGCTTAGAAAGACTACGCGACAAAGAGCGGCTCCGTAGACGGAGCGACAAGACCGGCTTTTTCCGCCCGGTCCATAAGGTCAAAAATAGCCGCTTCTCCATCTCGTCCATAGTCGAGCGTATACTGGTTCACGTACAGATCAATATGGGACTGCATCACAGCTTCGTCCATTTCCTGAGCATGGACGCGGATATAGTCTCGGACCGTATCTGGATGGGCGTAGGCGTAGTCAACGCTGGCACGCAGCGCTGCGTCAAAAACCTCAATACGAGCACGTCCCAGCGACCGGCGGGCCAATATACCACCCAGTGGAATCGGATGGCCCGTGCTCTCTTCCCACCACGCGCCAAGATCAATCACGCTGTGTAGCCCGTGCTGTGGATACGTGAAGCGGCTCTCGTGGATAATGAGGCCCGCGTCAACGCGCCCCGAATCGACAGCCGACATAATATCGTGGAAAGGCATAACGACCAGCTGGTCAATTTCAGAGTCAAAAAGCTGCAGCAGCAGCGCTGCCGTCGTCATCTTGCCGGGAATGGCTATGCGCTTGTCACGCAGGGCATCCGGTGCGATGTCCTCGCGCGCAACAACGAGCGGACCGCAGCCGCGCCCCAGAGCGCCACCGGCGTGTAGCAAACAGTAGGTATCGCGCAGATGAGCCAGCGCGTGAAAAGAGATCTTTGTCGCATCGAGCTGGCCATTAAAGGCCATGCCGTTAAGCGTCTCAATATCTTCTAACACTTCGCGCACAGCCGGCGCACCTTTTAAACATCCGTGCACGAGCGCATAAAAAACAAATGTGTCATTTGGACAAGGTGAATACCCCAGAGAAAGGGAATCCGTATTCGAGTTCAACTGCAGTCTCCATTCAAAAAAAAGAGCGCGGCTTCCTGCGCGCGACGACAAGCTAGCGGCAGCTCCCACGCATCGCGATTGCGCTGCGCCGCTATATTGCTTATTGCACGCACCTCAACAAAATCCACGTCGTATAATGCGCACAAGTGGGCTGCCGCTGCCCCCTCCATATTTTCGCAGAGGGCATCAAACCGCTCGCCACGCTCTCTGCCTAAGTCGTCGCTACCCGTGCACTCCTGCACCGTAACAAAAGGGCCTGCTTGAGCACGCCACACACCGTTCAAGCGCTGGGCTATACCCCGAGCGCGTGCCGCATCTAAATCGAAACAATTAAAGTAGGATTGACTATCAGCTGTATCCGAGCGCAGCAGCGGGATCCCAATCGTCTCTTGCGCATCCTGCCACCCATTATCTAACCTCACGCCAATGTCGCCATAGAATTCTCTCGTAGCCACGGCGACATCCCCTGGCTCTAAGCCACTCCGTTCGTAGGCGCCTCCGACGCCGATTTGCCAGACCTCACGAGGTGCATGCATCTGCAGTAAACAAGTCAATGCATGGGCGCAGTTAACCGCTCCCATGCCCGTCTCTACCAACACTATTGCCTGCCCTCCCAATGTGCCTCGTATCCACGATCGCCGCGCCACGTTGGTGCACAGCGGCGCGGCGATCGCGCCCTGCAATCTGTCCTGTTCAAAGCCCGTTGCCGTCAGTATGGCGAGATCAACTGTCATGGTGCTATAAAAAACGGCCAAAGCGCAGACTGCAAATTACTCCTGACTATTTGGGGAGATAGCATGATTAAAATTCGAGCACCACTTTCAGCGCTTCCTCGGCGACAGGCTTATCGACAGCCAACTCGAAACCGCGCTGGATATTGGTAAAGGGCAGCACGTGTGAAACCAACGGCTCCACGTCCAAACGTCCTTGTAAAATCCAGTCCAGAGCCAATGAATAATCGGAGTAAGGGCGATCCCCGTAGTTGATGGAGAGTATAAGATTCAATTCGCGACGCTGCATTTCCATCATCGGCAACTTGATGACACCTGCGTGATTTTCTTTGTCTGGTACTCCAAAACACACAACAGTAGAAAACCGGTGTGTCAGGTCCAAACATTGTCCATAAGTATCCTCTCCTCCTACAACCTCAACAACGACGTCAGCCATATCACCATCTGTTATATCGCGCACAGTCTCAACTACATCTACAGCTTCGGGATTCACGGTGTGAGTCGCACCCATCTGCCGAGAGACAGCTAGTCGGTATTCAAGCGGATCAACGGCAATAATATGTTTTGCACCCAAGTTACGCAGTGCCCCAGTAAATAACAGACCTGCTGGGCCTTGACCGAGAACAACAATCTTTTGGTCTATTAAGTTGCCCATTTTTCGAAAGCAACGAAGTACGGTTCCAAGCAATTGGCTCATTAAAACACGCTCGCGTGGCTGATCCATAGGTAAAATCAGTAAACCGCTATCACGCGTTGGAACATATTCTTGAAATAAACCCCGCTCTCGATCAAAACCCCAAAGAAGAACTCTTGTTCCCTCTTCGTAATTACCGCTCTTACACTCTTCGACAATGCCAATACCCTCGTGTCCAGAACCGCCAGGATGCAAAGGGTACTCAGGACAAACGCCGCGATAATCAGGAAAATCACTTCCACAAATGGCTACCTGCTCCATGCGCACAATCATTTGCCCTTCGCCTGCTTCCGGTCTGTTTAATTCTACCATTTCCCACTCGAATGGCTTTTTTACTCTTGCTCCCTTCATCTTCTCATCTGCTCCGTTCGCTCGCCGCACGTTTCCACGTCAGCAATGATTTGTTTAATATCAACACCCAGCTTTTCCAGGTTCAACGTTCTAATTATCTCGCGTCCATACAACTATGAGCAACACGCTAGGTCCATGCTAAAGGGCATGCCACACGGTAAGGTAATCAACCTCGCAACGGCTTGCGCAAGTCGTCGGCTTTCGTCTTCAACTCAAAAAACGAACCAACTGAGCAGAGACTCAGCATTCACATGAAGATAAGCCGGTCGACTTGATGCTATCTGTCATGGCGTCGTTCGCTATGAAAACGCTTCCTTCGGCTGCGACCTTCTCATGCATTCATCCGGTCAAGCACGCGACGGTTAGCGTGTATGCCCGCCGTTTTGAGCCAAACCAAGTATTTGAGTTACTCATTATCGACAACCTGACAAACAAACTCAGCCTCTACAAACATCCTCACTTGCAGATTGTCTGTTGATATGATTTTTCCACTTAATAGAGGCAACAGTAAGCGTAGAAAAAAACCGTATTAAGAGTATATAATCTTGCGGACCCCCCCTCCTCTGTCAAGAGTTTTACATTGGTATGTCATATAATCAAGAAGCCTACCACGGTCCATCTTGACACAGTGCAACGCGAACCTTACACTGTCGTCGAGAGGGATTCTATGTGCCTGTGTATCCTAGCACATCAACTAGTTTCTACGTATCCAAACATCATCGCAGCCAATCGCGAAGAGCGCTACGACCGCCCCACCGACGCGCCTGCTTGGCAGGGTGGCGTTTTCGCCGGACAAGACGGGGTCGCAGGTGGGACCTGGCAAGGCGTCAATCCAATGGGACTGCACGTAGCGCTAACCAACCGACGAGGCGACATAACTGATCCGGAACTTCGTTCGCGCGGACATCTCTGCATGGAAGCACTGCGCTATGCATCGGCACACGCCGCCTGTGATTGGGTGCTCGACCACTTACTACACGTCCGATACAATCCGTGTAATATGCTATTTTCCGACGGCGTAGATGCTTTCTGCATACATTACGACGGTCACAGCGCGCAAACTGAAACTCTGTATGAGGGCCTGCATTTGCTCAGCGACACAGATATCAACGACCCTGAGCATCCGCGCATAAGGCGCGCACGACAGGCATTCGAGAATCTGCCACGTCAAATGCCTGACCTATTCGACGAAATAGCCTCTCTAATGGCCGAACACAGCACCGACAAAGACGGAATATGCTTACATGAAACGCACGGCGGCACACGTTCTTCCGCCATCATAGCCCTAGAACAGCGCACGATCAACAACGGACACTTATACTATGCCGAAGGACCTCCGTGCAGTACTAGGTATGTAGATCTCTCCCACAAACTGCGCCAAACGATTCGAGAACAACATGAACGAACGCGAAAAATATCTATTTGATCTGCAGGGCTATATCGTCTTGGAGAACGTGCTGTCACCCGAGGAGCTTCAAGTATGCAACGATTCTATTAACGCACAGATGGCCTCTATACAGCGACGCAGCGGAGACCACTTACTATCAGGCGGATCGGACACACTACAGGGCGACCAGGGACGCGGAGACATAGGGGGGATGCTGAGCTGGCCCAAGCCACAGTGTGAGATCTGGCGTGCCTTGCTAGTACAACCACGCGTAGTCGATTTTCTCCGCGAAATTCTCGACGACGGATTTCGCTTAGACCATATCTACGGCATTCTGATGACGGCAGGCACTGAAGGACACGTGCTGCATGGCGGCGGTCACGCAGCCAATCCCACGCACTACTACAGATTCCGAAACAAACAGATACGCTGTGGCCTAACAGTTGTATCCTATGTATTAACAGATCAGGGCCCCGGTGATGGCGGATTCGCATGCGTACCCGGCAGCCACAAGGCCAACTATGCTGCTCCTCAATCACTGCGGCGACTCGAGGAAGATTGGGGCTGCGTCGTGCAGCCCGTAGCACGTGCCGGTTCGGTTATAATTTTCACCGAAGCACTTACCCACGGCACGCTGCCCTGGAATTCTGCAAACGAAAGACGCGCTATGCTATACAAATACTCGCCGGGCGCCATCAGCTATGCGCGTCATTACCTGCCGGATGGAGTCGAAGAACAGCTCGAGGAATTTACGCCAGCCCAGCGCGCAGTTCTCGAACCACCTTATCACCCCAGCCGACCTCAGGTCGAATAATGCACATACAAGAGGTGCGCATACGTGCCGTCGCCGTTCCACGCGTTTACGACACGCGTGTAGCAGACGCAGGCGGTCATGAACAAGCCAAAACGCAGTCGCTTTACTACGTGTTAGAGCTCAGAAGCAATACCGGAGCCATAGGCCTGGGAGAAATCTCTGATATTGAGTCATCGTGGAATGTGCCTACTCCCCATGCGCTGTGTACGCTACTATGTTCTTTGGAGGGCTCGGACCCGCTACGTCATCAAGACGCCTGGGAAACAGCTACTGCAGCCTTACCGAAGGTCCTTCATCCCGAACTGCGTTCTCTTCTAAGCGCGGCTGTCGATATGGCCCTGCTCGACTTGGTGGGACAGCACTACAACGCGCCGCTGCACGTTCTGCTCGGGGGCACCCATCGTACGCGCATTCAGGTCTCTTGGGTTGCGTTTATACGTACGGTTGAAGAAATCGAAGATGAAATATCGAGCAAGGTTGCCGAAGGCTTTACGGCCTTCAAGCTCAAAGTGGGCAATGAACCAAACATAGACATAGAACGCGTCCGACTCTGCCGACGTATTGCCGGCCCCGAAGCATATATCAAAGTAGACGCTTCCGGTCAGTGGGAAGAGCGAGAAGCCATCGAGCAAATCAATGCGCTCGCCGCAGTCGGCGCAGATGCCGTGGAAACACCCCTGCGCGCCGCTTCACGCGCGTTAGCCAAAGACACTCCAGAATTAGTCAACGAAAAAGCCGAAGACGTAGCAGCGGCTCTCGCCCGCGTTCGAGAGCGCGTAGCCATTGGGCTCATTGAACATGTTTCTGACTTTGAAGAGCGCTTCGCTCTGGAGCTGATTGCCCAGCGCGCCGTCGACGTTTTTAACGTCGTTCCAGTTCAGGCAGGTCAATTACAGCGCGCACAGCGGCTTCTCCACTTGGCCGAATCGGGCGGCCTGACGGCTCTTATCGGCAGCACGGTAGAGCTGGGAATCGGCACGGCAGCAGCAGCCCATTTAGCAACCGCCTGTGCTTCGGTGTCAGTCGCCTCAGATCTGGTTGGACCGGGTCTGCTAAAAGGTGACGTAGTCGTGCCTACCCTCCGCTATGATCGCGGCTACATGCGGCCACCTAGCGGTCCCGGACTCGGCGTGCAACTCGACGAAGAGCGCATGCAAGTATACGCCGTCTGATCTTTATTCCAGCGTTATGTATTGCATCTCGCAGATTCGGAGAATATTTTCTGAGACTGGTTACGTAATCTATTGCAGAAAGGACGAATGTGGCCAAATTCACCTACGCCAGCACCGGCGTCGACATTGACAACGCCGATGCTACCAAACGAGAGATGGCGCGCAGCCTACAGACAAACGACGCACGCGTTCTCAATTCAATTGGCGCGTTTGCCACGCTCTTTGATGGCCACTTTCCCCAGTACGAGCATCCCGTTCTAGTTCTCAAAAGCGAAGAACCTGGATCTAAGCAGAAGCTGGCTTTCGCATACGGTCGTTATGAATCGGTCTGTTACGACCTAGTTAACCACCTGATCAACGACATCATCGTCATGGGCGCTCATCCACTTTCCATGCAGGATGTAATTGTCTGCGGCAAGCTTGAAAAAGACGTGATCACGCGCGTGGTCGACGGCATGGCATCGGCCTGCCGCGAGCAAGAGTGCACGTTGACCGGCGGTGAAACTTCGGAGCAGCCCGGCGTGGTCCCAGAGGGCACGTACATACTTACAGCAAGCGTGGTTGGCGTCGCAGAGAAGAGTCAGGTAATCGATGGTAAAAAGACCGCAGCGGGAGATTCGGTCATAGCCTTAGCTTCCAACGGTCTGCACACTAACGGATACACGCTGGTACGCGCCTTGTTAGACGCCCAGTCTGATCTGGCCGACGCAGACGTAGCCGGCGAGTCTTTTTTGGACGCCATTTTACGCCCGCATAAATGTTACTACCGCGCAATCCGCGACCTCTATACAAGCGATGCGTTGCGCGGGATAGCCCACATTACCGGCGGCGGCGTCCGCGACAACCTGAGTAGAGTGTTGCCCGAACACCTCGATGCCCAGATCGACCTGAGCGCCATTAAGGTATTACCCGTCTTTAAAACGCTCTACGAACGCGGCCAGCTCGATCCAGCTGACATGGTCCGCACCTTCAACATGGGCGTTGGTTTAGCAATGGTCGTAGCCGACGAGCATAGAGATTCGGTTATCAACCGCTTGAACCAGCACGACTGCCACGCCTATCCAATAGGCACGATCGTCAAAGGCAACAAGCAAGTTCAATTCAGCGGAAGTTTAGCCCTTTGAGCGAGCGGGAAAGAGCGGGGCTCTGTTTCACCTGTCAGCACGTCAGGCGCATACAGTCAGCACGCGGCTCTACTTTTTACCTGTGCCGTTTAAGCTCAGTAGACGAGCGCTTTAGCAAGTACCCGCGCTTGCCCATCAGCCAGTGTATCGGATACAAAGCGGCAGGCCAAACGTTTTCTTAGTTGCACGCTCAGCCAAGTGCGACGCGCTCCTCTAGTTGCCCGATGCGACGCGCACATTCAGCACGTGCTTGAGTCAGGCCCGCCACGGTGGGATTACCCGCTCTCACATAGTCTAAGACCAACTCTTCGGCAGCTACATATTCGCCGCAAACGTCGGGTAGTTGATCGACAATATCCACTGGCACAGTCGTTATTCCGTTGGCGTCAGCATGCAGCAAGTCTCCTGCATAGACCGTTATCCCGCCGATGTGCACAGGACCAAGCAGATCGACTATATGACCGTAGCCATGCGAGCAGATAGCTCCGTTGCTAAAAGCCGCAAAACCCAGAGATCGCACCTGATCGACGTCGCGCGCAGCACCGCTGGTAACCAGACCAGCTGCGCCAAACGCTTTATAGGCAGTACACATCACCTCGCCAAACGACGCTGCAACAGGCGGATCGTCTACATCCTGAAATACGACGATGGGGGGACCGGGTACTTCTGAAAAAGATTCAACCTGCGCATCGATGGTCGAATAAACGTCGCCTCCCCGGGCCGGCGCAGCGGCTCGATAGGTCGCCGTTGCTGCATATCCAGCAATGGGCGGCATCTCGGGAAAGCAGGCGCGTATACGCCCATCCACATACCCCGCACTGCGCGGCCGCACCTTAAAAACTTCTATCGCATTACAAACGGTTGGCGTATCAAATGCACACAGACGTTCCAACACAGCTTCACTGAGCCCTGACGCTACCATAGGTTTCTCCTTTTTAACCCTTTACACGTTTTCTAACGGCATAATACCGCCCCATAACAGATATCTGTCATAGGGCTTGCCCAGAAGATTTATACCACCTACTATACGGCTGCAATAGCCCGATCACATCGTTCGCATTACGAAATGCGAACGGAGGCAATAAAAATCTATGCAAACCTTTCCGCTGGTCCGCGTGCGAGGAACGGCTCGCCAAATGGGTATTCAACACGGCGAGCAGGCCGCATCGCTTATCGAGCGCTACCTCCGGTGGATAGAGAAGTCAACGGGCTTAGACCGAGACTCGTTAGGTCAACGAGCACGCGCTTTTCTTCCATTTATCGAATCGCTAAACCCACTCTTGCTCAATGAAATCCGAGGTATAGCCGAAGGGGCATCCATTTCTTTTGAACACGCATTGCTGTGCCAAGTGCGTGGTGAAGCCATCCGCGCGCCGCTCAGCGATGGCTGTACGGCTTTTGCCCTCACCCGATCCGCAACGGCCGACGGCCATGCCTTAGCAGGTCAAAACCAAGACCTGCCGCCCGAGTTATCTGATTTGGGCATCGTTCTACATATCGAACCAACAGACGGGCGGCCTCGCGTACTCACCTTCACGTTTGCCGGTCAGCTGGGCTATATGGGTACTAACGAGCATGGCGTGTCGCACTTTGCCAATGGCCTAGCAGATTACGAATGGAAACTTGGCCTCCCCCACTACCCGCTTAAGCGCACGCTTTTTGAACAGCGCGACGTAGCTTCGTGCCTGCAAATAGTCGAGAAACATCACATGTGCTCAGCTGCCAACATGGTCTTTTGCGACGGGAATGACGATATTGCCGACGTCGAAATTAGGCCAGAGGGAATAGCACTATTTGAGGATGACCACGCCGACAAGCGCCTGCACACCAATCACTACATTACGGAGCGTTTCTCACCTTTCGAGACACACGAAGCGGCCGATTCTGCACCGCGCATACGGCGCATACGCCAGCTGGTATCAGAGCATTGGGGCCAGCTCGACGTGGAGTTGATTAAGGAAATCCTAGCGGATCACGAGGGAGATCCAGGTGCTATATGTCGACACGGAGCAGGTGGCACGCACTCGATCTGTGGCTACATAGCCGAGCCGGCCCGCAGCCGACTGCACGTGAGACGAGGACACGGCTGCACTGGCACGTGGACCGCATACGAAGTGTAGTGTATGCTCAGAGGCGGAGGCTCACCGGGCCTTTAACCCAACCGCGAATATCTTCGGCCAAGCAGACACGCAGTTTCTCAACTTCAGAACGGCTCAGCCCCAAATAGATCAGCACCCCCGTATCTTATGCATCATTATCGTCCTCAAGATGTCTCATGCCCAGACATTTGCACAGGTTGTTAGCTTTACAAATGATACAGGACAGGCCCGAAGGCTGCTCCCCCGGCCGGTGATGATGACCGACGGCAAACGCCGACAGTTTGCCTATTTTAGCGTTCATAATGAGGAGTTGACTAACGCGCTCGTAGCTGGCTACGTCACCAATTTCTGATTCGATTTCACTAAACGCCGCTTAACACCGCTCGCACTCTCGAACCACCGTGTAGAGACCAGTCCCAAACAAAAAGAACCAATTTGACAATAAAATATTCTCTGACAATATCGCGCTGTGTATCAATACGATGCTGAGGCAAGAGGATAAAAATGGGCAGAGATAAACTGCATTGACAGTTGAGCATCAGATAGAGGAAGCGTGCCAGCGTCTACCGGGCACTTTCTTATTGCTGCGCAACCAGAGCAAAACCGCGGGTATCATCGGCGAGCCATAATATTTCAGAAAAAGAGGTTATGCGAAGCGCTCGGCATCGTCTTCCGGAGAATATCCCAACTCTCGACGTGCGTTTTCGGTGTCCCAATAGGCGCGTTTGTTACCAGAAATACCGTAGTATATACCAAAGTCAACGCTTTCGACTTGCAAGCAACGCCAAACCAACTGCACCGCGTCGCGATAGCTGATCCAAGTAGATAAGATACGATCGTTTGGACGGGTCTTAACCGCTTCATCTGGCTGGAAAGATCCTATCCGCAGACAGTAGGCCTTCATGCCGTATTCATCAACGTAAAATCGGGCCAGATCTTCACCAAACGACTTGCTGACTCCGTAAAGACTGTCGGGTCGCACAGGCATATCTGGGGTCGTATACACCCCCTCTTGTTCGTAAAAACCCGTCGCATGATTGCTGCTAGCAAAGACCAGACGCTGTGCGCCGCCGCGGCGTGCCCCCTCATAAGCGCCGTACGTGCCTTTGATATTTACTTCTAGAGTGGATTCCCATGAGGCTCCCGTACTCGGATCGCCCGCTAAATGCACAACAGCATCTACTCCCTGGCAAACTGCAGCCATCCACTCTACGTCCGCCACATCACCCACGTGCACATCATCGACTTCAGGGTCATTAATTGTCTCGCGATCCATCAACCGCAGTTCACAGCGACTGTTGAGACCCGCACGCAGCGTGCGACCAATCCGCCCCGCCGCACCGGTGATAAGAACTTTTTGCATGAAACGCTATTCCTCGTTCAACGCCCGCACGATGCCCCAGACCAAACCGGCGACCACTACGATACCTACGACCACCCCCACTACAAAAAGAAGCCGGCGCAGCACTCTTGCCCGGCGACGGCGACGGACGTATCTCCGCGGCCACAGCGAGGCCATGCCGACGCCGCCAATAGGTGCCCTGCCAAGTGCAATGGCCATGCGGTGCTAGCGCGCGGCCCAGATGAGACCGCGACGCTGGATTTCGCGCGCCTCGGGCACGTCAAAGTCGCTCGCCACGTGCCCCAACGAAGAATAGAATACGCGCCCAGCTCCCCACCTGCGCTTCCAGATAACAGGAATCGTCGTACCGTTAATCCAAGGAGCACTTTCACGATTACGGAACGTGGTTGCAGCCAGCACTTCATTACCCGGATCGACGTGCAAGTAGTACTGCTCAGAGTGCATCTTGAACGCGTCTATACCCTCGACGATCGGATCGTCGGAAACCACGTGTACTTCGTATTCAATGATGCCATCGGGATGGGCAACCCACTGGCCACCCACCATGAACTGATACTCGGTATTGTTGCGAAAAGAATCGGCCATGCCGCCATGCCAACCGGCAATGCCGACCCCGCTCTTAACCGCATTGAGTAACCCCTGCTCTTGTTCACGCTCGATTTGCCCCATGGTCCATACTGGAACGACCAGATTCAATTCACCCATCATATCGGCGTCTTTGTAGCTGTCGAGCGTATCCGAAACGGTGACCTCAAAACCGGCCCCTTCCAGAAGAGGTGCAAATATATCAACGCACTGTTTGGGCTCGTGACCCGACCAGCCGCCCCAAACCATCAGAGCCTTTTTAGCCATACTTTACCCTTTTCACCTTTCGCAACACTAGTCTGCCGTATTGGCTCCTCGACCCAAGCCTTGAGAGACCAAGTATTGATAGCTCTTCTCAACAGCTTCCATCATATCCGTAGCACACCGATCGAGTTCGACAATCAGCCAATCAGAAGCTCCGTGGCTGGCCTCTACAATCGGTGCAAATTCCATCTTCCCTTCTCCCACTGCAACCATATCCCCGTCGGGCGTGCATGGGCCGTCTTTTATGTGCAGAAGCGGGGCGCGCTCACCGAGCGACTCGACTACGCTCTCTGCATTGCCTCCACCCGTATTTACCCAATACGTGTCGATTTGAAAGAAGATGTTTTCATTCATCTCTTCAAGCATAATATCGAATGCTGAACGACCCTCAACCTGTGAGAACTCCCACCAGTGGTTGTGCATACCCAACTCTAGGTCGAACTCTTCGGCTACTTCGGCTGCTTCATTCCAGCGCTCACAGAGCTCTTTTACCTTATCTACACTTTCGAAGCTGTCGCGCGGCGTGCTGGATACCACGCGATTGACCTCTAGCGCATCGGCCAGTTCTATCACCTGATTTTTTTGCTTACCATAAGGCAATTGAGTATGCGCACTACACACTTGCAGACCCAGATCGGCAAATAAATCAGATGCTTCCAACACACTGATATTGGGAAAACCAGCGGTTTCAACTCCTACGTAGCCCATCTCGGCAATCTGCGTAACGACCGCTTTAAAGTTCATCTCCAGCAGATCGCGCACGGTGTATAATTGGACGGCAATTGGGGCAGGCATTTCTCCCTTCCTTTTTACAGGTTATGTAACGATTCGTCGACATCTCTTAACTACATTTTTATGCATCTTAACGGATCGTTTTTCTTACCCTAACGGGCCTGTCTTCATAAAGCATCCGCTTCTCCATTAAGAGACAAACGGCCACTTCCCCCAGCTGTGATATCTTATGCTTTAAGGGACTATATAAATGCACAAAAAACTACATTTGAGCAAGTTGTGTAATCTATTCAAATCAGAGCTAATGTAATACTTATTTTAAAGCGGTATCACCTTGGTCACAACCCTCTGGCCCATCGTGGCCCATGCGCGCGGCTATTCCGAGCCATTATTGCTCATGGCAGGACGGACTGTTAGCTCACATGGGCCATCAAAATAGATCAGAGTGCTTTTCGCGTACTCAAATCCCTAGAATCCGTTCAATATTACCTGAAAAGATTTGCTGTTTTACTGCGTCTTCCACTTCCAGCTCTAGGACACGTCCGGCATTGACGTAGTAATCGGCTCCGGGCAGATCGGTGCCGAAGACCACTCTCTCAGGTCCGAGCAGCTCGAGCGCCATCTCGTAGGCCCCTCTTTCGTTTATACTCCCCGCATAGTCAACGGCAACATTGGGACAGTACTCTATGGCGCGTAGGCCATGCTCAAACTGAGCCCCAAAATGTGCCATTATAAACTGGCCGGACGGATAGCGCAGGGCAAGTTGAGCAATATCCAACGGGGTCGCTTCGTTAGGCGGCGCCTCCCCATGGGTTCGATAGTAGGCGTGGTATAGCACGGGCCAGCCCCGTGCTAGCGCCGCTTCTGTAACGTCCCACGTGCGCTCGTCGGTACCGCGCTGTGAAACCCAAAACTTAAGTGCGCAGAATCCCGCAGCGCTCCAGCGTTCGATTTCAGACAGTGCGTGTTCTGTGTGGGCGGCATTTACGTAGCAAAAAGGTAGGATGCGTTCACCTACGGCGTCGCGCAGACGGGCAGTATCTTCGTTACTCTGTGCAACCTCTTCCGGCGAGGGGTCAAACCCTCCCGTCAGGTTACTCAGAACGACGATACCGCGCAGCGAAAA
>Ga0160422_10001456_pt1 | contig 14784 bp, 10 predicted proteins | sample Fk160mmetaG_FD_108192 | JGI IMG/M metagenome (GOLD analysis project Ga0160422, IMG submission 108192) | Marine microbial communities from the Central Pacific Ocean - Fk160115 60m metaG | ecosystem: Environmental > Aquatic > Marine > Oceanic > Photic zone | place: The Central Pacific Ocean...
CACAAGCGCATATTAAGCGCACAGTAATACGATTGGTGCAGTGACTTCAGGCGACGTTTAAGCTCTGTACATTCGTGTTGAGAAAAGGTATCGCAATTGCCTACAGAAAATTTTGCAAAAGGATGCTCTGGATTACATGTCTCTTTATGAATTTGATAAAGGCGGCGAAGGTCGTCTTTTTTCTTAAACTCAAATTCAGCATGAATGTTCTTTATTTCGTTGGTTAGTGCGTCTTCTTCAAATAAGGGTTGCCTAAGCATATCTGCAAATGCAGGCAATGTTTGCGCAATAGCGTCACCGCTGCAATTGAAATGGTAATTTGTGTACTCGGTACCTGTCCACGCATTGATTGTGCCGCCGTGTTGCTCAATGAATCCATTTATAGCATTGGGTTTGGGCAAATGACGGCTACCCATAAAAAGCATGTGTTCAAGAAGGTGGGCTAACCCTTGGCAATCGTTTGGGTCATAAAAGTGTCCGGCTCTTACCGCCATTGAAACAAAAGATTCACTCGCTTCTGGCGTGTGACATAACATGGCACGCAACCCATTAGGTAAAGTAACGTGATGTGCGTTTTCTAAATTTATGGTGTTGTTCACATTGTCTCGTTTTTGGTCAAGAGCACCTTACTGCTGGAGCGTCTATAAAGAGAAACTTCACAAAACGTTAAATAATGTACGAAAATTCTCACTATTCGCCGTTTAGCGCTAGGCGTAGTATCAGCTCTCTGATATCGTTAGCATACTTTCATTAATACTATGCGCAATGTTATGTCAGGTCAAAGTAGCAACGACGACATTTATCTTTTCATTATGCGTCACGGTGAAGCAGAAGCGCCCAGACTCGATGATAAAAGCAGGCAACTTACACCATTAGGTAGAGAGCAAGCCAAAACAGCAGCTTTATGGTTAAAAGATCAGTATTGCCAGAAAGGCATTGTGGACTTAGCGCTTGTGAGCCCTTATCGTCGAGCCAAACAGACCCATGATATGGTATCGCTTGATATCATTGCGAACAAAGTTGAAAATAATGAAGATATCGTTCCGGAAGGCTCGCCAAGACTGGTGAGTGATTATATTGATGGACTTCTTCACGCCGCGGTCAATTCCAAAAAACCAATCAAAAAACTTCTTGTTGTTAGTCACATGCCGCTAGTTAGCTATCTCGTTGATGAACTGTGCCAGTCTTACACCACAAGTTTGTTTTCTACGGCCTCAATTGCTGTTATCAAGTATTCTTTAAAAGAGCACAAAGGCACGCTGGTAACGCATTATCAAGGACTGTAAACGCCTTGCTCCTTCTTAGCGATTAATTTCGGAAATTGAACAATTAATCGTTAAGTATATTCCCACATGGTCGATAGACTCTTTGAGAGTGTCAAAGTTTATTCTATTGAAGGGTTGGGAAATGGACAGCAAATCTATTCCTGAGCTCCTTAAACGTTCATTGCAATCGCATATGGCGGAGGCTGATTTACGTGAAGATAAGGAGACGCAGGATATTATTGCCAAATTATCTGAATTGTCAGATAAGGTCGCTGCTGCGAAAGCTAGAGCGCTGGCAAATAGAGCACAGCGTCTAGCTGACGAATCAAAAGGTTAGCTGATAAGGCCGAAAGGCAGGTTAACCACCAAAACGCTTAGTGGTCGTTATTCGACTCTTTAGGTGCAACATAGTATTCCGGCATGATTCTGACGGTTTTTATCATGCTTTCTGAAATGTCTACAATTTCTAACGGATAACCCGCCAAACGCACGCTTACTTTGTTCTCAGGAATATCTTCAAGATACTCAAGTAATAAACCATTAAGGGTTTTAGGGCCTTCCGTAGGCAGGTTCCAATCCATTTCTCTGTTCAATTCCCGGACGTTGGCACTACCATCAACCAATACTGAACCATCCTGTTGTACGTGTGCTTCCTTACTGTGGTCTGGAACCATACTGGTGGTAAAGTCACCGATAATCTCTTCAAGAATATCTTCAAGAGTGACTAGACCCATAATGTCGCCATACTCATCAACAACCAAAGCAATGCGCTCTTTTTCGGCTTGAAACTTATACATCAGCGTGTGCAGCGGGGTAGATTCAGGCGTGTAGTAAATCTCACGAACAGCGCGAAGCAAGCTTGATTTAGTAAACTGGTCTTTTGATAGTAGGCGCAGGGCGTCACGCACATGCACAAAGCCTACCGCATCGTCGACACTGTCTCGGTATAATAAAACACGGGTATGTTGAGCATGGGTTAACGCTTTTTGAATTTTCTTCCAATCGTCGTTAATGTCGATAGCAAAAATTTCAGCACGTGGCACCATGATATCTTCGGCCGTTACACTTTCTAAGTCCAAAATACTCACCAACATATCTTGGTGTCGCTTAGGGATCATGGCACCAGCTTCAAAAACCACGGTTCTTAACTCTTCTCGACTTAACGAGTCGTCACTTCCACTTGCAGGACTAATTCTTAGCAAAGCTAGAATGCCGTTTGTTATACCGTTAATCGCTGCCACAAAAGGGTACAGCAAGGTAAGCAGTGGAAGCAGAATAATGGAGCTCGGAAATGCCACTTTTTCTGGATACAGCGCAGCCAGTGTTTTCGGCGTTACTTCTGCAAAAATAAGTAGGACCAGCGTTAAGCCAAAGGTAGCAGCAAACAGCCCCCAATAGTCACCGAATAAACGAATACAAAGTATGGTTGCAAGCGAGGATGCTGCAATATTCACTAAGTTGTTTCCGATGAGAATAAGGCCGATAAGGCGATCAGGTCGTTCTAGAAGTTTAGCAACACGTATAGCTGAGCGGTTGCCTTCTCCTTGCAAATGCTTGAGTCGATAACGATTAATCGACATCATGCCAGTTTCTGAACTAGAGAAATACGCAGATAGTAATATGAGTACGCCGAGCGCGATAAACAGCGTACTCGTTGATATGTCGTCCAATTAATGGGTTCCTGTCTTAACTTAGGCTTCAAATGTATTGATTTGAGGTGCGAGTTTCAAGGGAAAATTGTTGATATGCCCCTAATTAACTAGATAACACCAAAAAGTGACAAGCGCCGCCGAGCCGCCTAAAAAGCAAGCCCGGCAGCGAGCTCAGCAATAAATACAGGGAGTTTTAAAGAAGAAATTCGCGAACTAATTTGCTACCAAAATAGGCAAGGGACAGTAGCGTCACACCCAAGACTGTCATCACAATAACTTGTCGCCCGCGCCAACCCCGAAGTTTCTGGCCTATTAAAAGAATGAGAAAAACAACGAGAGCGGCCGCTGATAGCACCGTTTTATGCGCGTAAGTTTTGTTAAACATATCTTCTAAGAAAACAAACCCGCTAATTAGTGAGACGGTTAGTAAACAAGTTCCCGCAAGCAACAGCTTGAACAAAATGTTTTCTACAAGCATTAAAGGCGGTAGTGATGAATGTAGTAGCGCAGCACCTTTTTGCTTTAACCGGTAGGTAATGTAGGACATTTGCAGTGCGTATAAGAATGCAATGACCAAAGTGCAGTAAGCAAACAATGACAAACTAATATGGATAACTAAGCCCGGCTGCAGCTCTATGTGCATGATGTACGACACGGGAATAAACTGTGAGGCGAGTACCGTAAGACTTGCAAAGCCGAAAACAACAGGTAGTAAAATAAGATTAGGAATGGCGCGGGCAAATATAAGCATGGAAACGGTGATTATCCACGACACTAATGAAAGCACGTTGGTTACACTCATGTCTTGCCCAGGCGCGACAATAATAACGTTGGTGAGAAAAGCGATATGTGCAATTGCCCCAACACTAGCGATGGATAGCCCTAATCGCTTATTCGGGCCGTCTTGGTGTACGAATTTGCCAATAAGTACTGCCGCAGCTAATGCGTAGAGTAAAGCAGCAGAAATGGCGAAAAGGGTGTTCATGATGCGTCCTGTAATAGGTAGGTGACGTCTTCACCGACTGAGTCGGTATTGATACTGCAACTTGCAAGTAAATTCAACCATCTCCTTGATTTTGTTTGTTTCACACCCACTTTTAGTGTGGGTATAGGATCATGGAAGGACAATTTTTACTCCATATCGACTTCGAAATTCGTACATCAAATTTCGACAACCCTTGACGCAAAAGTTTAAAAATTTAACCGCAATTGTGGGTACGTTACCGTTCGCTTTTACGTTACAATGCGGGCATTACGTCTGAAATAAAAAGAAGTTTCATACTATGTTTGAGAATTTATCAGAACGCTTAGGCCAGACATTACGAAATGTCAGCGGTAAAGGGCGTCTTACTGAAGACAATATTAAAGAAACGCTACGCGAAGTGCGTATGGCGCTACTTGAAGCCGACGTTGCGCTACCCGTAGTAAAAGCGTTTGTTGCACAGGTAAAAGAGCGTGCAGTTGGTACCGAAGTAACCAAAAGCCTCAAGCCTGGCCAAGTATTTATTAAAATCGTTCAGTCTGAACTAGAGTCGGTGATGGGGGAGGCGAACGAAAAGCTTAACCTCGCAACTCAACCTCCGGCTGTTGTGCTTATGGCGGGCTTACAAGGTGCGGGTAAAACTACGTCTGTAGGTAAACTTGCGAAATACCTAACTGAGCGCGAGAAAAAGAAAGTAATGGTAGTGAGTGCCGACGTTTATCGTCCGGCCGCTATCAAGCAGCTTGAAACCCTTGCCGGTGAAGTGAATGTCGCTTTTCATCCGTCAACGATTTTACAAAAGCCCATTGATATCGTTAACGATGCCATTGTTGAAGCGAAGAAGAATTTCTTCGATGTACTATTAGTGGATACAGCAGGTCGTTTGCATGTCGACAACGACATGATGGACGAAATTAAAGAGCTTCACGCTGCTGTTAAGCCAATTGAAACTCTGTTCGTGGTTGATGCCATGACCGGTCAGGATGCTGCGAATACGGCAAAGGCGTTTAACGACGCGCTACCGCTAACCGGTGTAATACTGACCAAAGCAGATGGTGATGCACGAGGTGGTGCTGCACTGTCGGTTCGTCACATCACGGGTAAACCTATCAAGTTTATCGGTATGGGCGAAAAGGTTGATTCACTTGAGCCTTTCCACCCTGAGCGTGTTGCGTCTCGAATCTTGGGCATGGGTGACGTGCTTAGCCTTATCGAAGAGGTTGAGCGTAAAGTAGATAAGTCGAAAGCGGAAAAGCTGGCCAAGAAGGTACAGAAAGGAAAAGGCTTCGACCTGCAAGACTTTAAAGATCAGCTTGAGCAAATGAAGAACATGGGCGGCATGATGGGAATGCTTGATAAGCTGCCTGGCATGGGCGGTATGTCTGATAAAATCAAAGATCAGGCAAACGACAAGCAGTTTAACCAAATGGAAGCCATCATTAATTCAATGACACCGGCCGAACGCGCACGTCCAGATATGATTAAAGGGTCGCGTAAGCGCCGTATTGCAGCAGGCTCAGGAACCCAAATTCAAGATGTAAACCGTTTACTTAAACAGTTTACGCAAATGCAGAAAATGATGAAAAAGATGTCTGGCGGCGGCATGAAGAAGATGATGCGCCAGATGAAAGGCATGATGCCTCCGGGTGGCGGTTTTGGAGGCCCAGGTGGTCCAGGCGGCCCGGGTGGATTCGGCGGTCCTGGCGGGTTTGGCGGAGGCGGTGGCTTCCCACCTCGTTAAAAGGCTGTCGCATTACTTAGCAATGCTTAAAAACCTCAATCGCAGCAATGCATTGAGGTTTTTTTATTTTTTTGCATCCAGTATCACTCATCAATCGTTTGGCTTGTTGAACAGGACGTGAGCAGTACTAATCGCATCGCGCGTTTAAGTGACGTCTCTTCACGAATCAACAAGTACGGAGATGAAGATGGAATTCAATAAAACATCACAGCAAAAATTAAAACTGTCACTGTTGGCGACGGCAATGGTTCTCGCGCTAAGTGCCTGCGACGGTGACGACGGAACAAATGGTGTCGATGGGACTGATGGCGCGCCTGGCCAAGATGGTGAACCCGGTCAGGATGGAGCCCCAGGCTTTGCGTCAGCGACTTTCTTGGTCGCAAACAATGGCGATGACAACCGCAATACTGTTACCTCGATTGACCAAAACGCGAACGTCTTATCCACGGTAACCACAGGAGCCAATGAGGGGATTGTATTCACGCAAAGCGGAAGCTTAGTACAAGCTGGCGACAGTGATTTACCGTTATTAAGAACGCTTTGTAATTTTGAAGCTCAAGCCGACTACATGATGAGTGCAGGGCACGAGATAACGGGCGCAGCTACGGGCCTTGTTAACCCGAAAGGTATTGCCTTTGCTGAAAATGCAGGTTTAGTTATGGTGGCTGACTTTAACGGTCAAAAGGTTAGCGTATTCGGTAGCCAAGCAGTAGGCAATGTTGCACCGATTGCAGAAATAATGACCTCAGCAAAACCATGGGATGTGGCCTATGACGAACAAAGCGATAGATTGTTTGTTGCACTGACCGATGGGACACTTGCGGTTTACGATAATGTCGCTGGTTCTGATTTTGCGCCCGCAGTTATGCGTTCAGTGGTGCCTTCAGATGCAGACGGAAATCAAATATCGATTAATCTGCACGGTATCGCTTACGAGCCTATGTCTAATCGTATGGTATTGTCAGACGTTGGCGATGCTGCAATTGCTGATGATGGTCAAATTTTTGTTTTAGAAAATGTTTCATCAGCTGATGGCGCTGTCGTACCAAGCAGAGTTATTGGCGGCGCATCGACCCAGCTTGGTAATCCGGTAGACATTGTTTTAACCGGTTCTGATCTTCGCGTGGCGGAAAAATCCAATGACGCCATTTTGGTGTTCTCAAACATATTTAACGGTGCTAGCGGCGACGTTGCACCAACGCTATCAACGCCTTCAGTAAAACCAGAGTCGTTGGCCGAGTTAACTCAGCTGAACGAGATGAAAGACGCATCGGACGATGGCATAACTACCATGCCTATTATGGGCCTTTCGGTATCAAGTAACCCTGCAAGCGAAGGTGCAACCACGGGGCAAGTAGCGCAATACAGCGCTGTACTTTCCAGTGAGCTAAGCACTTTTGACGCTGGTATGAGCATTGAGAGTGCCGCTTTCACGGCTAGCGGTGATGGCGTCATTACTTTCGATGATGTTGAAACCTCAACGGGTGGTTTACTCGTGATTAATCGCCTCAAAACCATGCGAGACGGTATGATGTATAGCGATAGTTTCGACCACATGATTGCGGGTGGCGATACAGGCTTGATTGCACCTAAAGGGTTAGATATTGCCTCAGAAGCAGGTGTGGTATTTGTGGCAGATGTTAACGAAGCTACTCCTGCCGTTCGCGTATTCTCGCCTTGTGCGTCAGGCAATGTTGCGCCTCTATTAACACTTGAAGCGGCCAACGGGGCGCGCCCTTGGGATGTGGATTACGACCCATCAACTGATAGCGCGTATCTGGCGTTAACTAACGGTTCGGTTGCCGTGTTTGAAGAAGTGATGCGCAAAATGAAAAGCGGTGAAACCGTAATTACGGGTGAAGATAGGCTGATTGTCCCTGCAAGTGGTGGGACAGCATTTGCCGCGCCAACCAACATCCATGGCATAGACTATGATAGCCAAAGCGATAGTTTGGTCATTTCTGATGTAGGCAGCGCAGCGGATGCTACTGACGGTAAATTGTACGTGATTCCTGGCGCAGGCAGTGCCGATGGCATAACGGATGTATCCGTCAATATTGCAGGACCGAACTCAATGTTGGGTAATCCGGTAGACTTGATGCTCAGCAATGGTCATGTATATGTTGCTGAAAAATCAAATGGCATGATCCTGCGCTTTGACAATATTCTAAATGCAGCCTCGGGTGATATTACGCCCAGCTTTAGCATGATGTATCCCGCACCAGAGTCGGTAAATGTATTGTCAGTGAAGTAAAACAACTGATGAACAGCCTTGTAGAAACAGTTCATTTCATCGCTGTTCTATGAAAGCTCAATGCTTTCGCTAAAGCGGCACGTACCTAATCAGTACGTGCCGCTTTATATTTATTTGGCGTTCTTGGGATATTCAAAAGCTTTGCCAACTAACTTTTAAACAATAGCATGCTTTATAACCAACAAATCACCGCGCATCTGTGCAAATTCGTGAATTCATAATACACTGACGGGCTACATCGTGCGCATGTGCTCGCTTTCTTTCAGGTATGCAACTTTTACCCTATCAAAGCAGGTACAGTTTTGTGCTGTGTGAGCGTTCACGCGGCAGAGTTATTAATACAGGAACACTATGGCAGGCTTAAAACGTATTATTCTTATCGACACGCATTTACCAGGCGTGGTCGAGCTAAAGCTTGATGGACACACCAATATTTGTGGTACCAATGCGTCGGGTAAAACCACGCTTCAACGACTTATTCCCGTGTTTTACGGTGAATATCCTAGCCGCGTGGTACCGGCAACCCGTGACAGCTTTGAACGCTGGTATTTGCCTCGTTTATCTAGCTTTATTATTTATGAATACACGCGTGCCGAAGGTGACCTGTGCCAAGCAGTGTTAAGCTCAAATGGAACTGGCGTTAATTATCGTTTAATTGGCAAGCCATTTGAAATCAGTGATTATTTGATAGAGCAAAAGAACGGCAAACACGCTAGTGTAAGCAGCGCCGAGCTTGCACGCGCCATGAAGCGTAACAACATATTGGTTACGAGCTTACTTAATACGAAAGACTTCCGTGCAATCATTCAAAACGATCACGGTGTGCTAAACCAGAGTAACAATGCCCGTGAGCTATTAGGTTACGCCAAAATCTTTAGTCTTTGCGAACCGTCGAAACACATGCGCCACATTGAGAAGTTGGCTAAAGCGGTTCACTCTAAAGAAGGCAAGATGGAAACTATCAAGGCCATGATTGCCGCCATTTTAGAAGAGGATGGTGTTACGCCACCTACTTCAGGCCTAAGCCGCCACCGCGTCGATGACTGGATTAAAGAATGTCACTTAATTAAACAGTTCGACAAAATTCGCCCTGAATTTTCTAAACTCGAACAAGCTGACATGGCGCTAACCACAACAGAGCAAGTGCTTGCTAACCTTAAGCATAGCTTCGAGCTTGATAAGACCTACTTGGCTGCGCGCGTTGAAACAACAAAGAATGAACTGGATGAGAATAGCTTCCAGCGCAAACAAACGGACAGCGAGTGGGGTGATACCCGTGATCACCTAAACCAGGTAATTTCATCTGCTCGCGCTGATGTTGAGAAGTTCACCAGTGAACTTGATACGGTAGAGCGTGAATTCGATAAATGGCAAGACGAAAATATTGAGCAGCTTAAAGAAGACGTGGCAAATCTAGCGCAGTGGCAAAATGAAAAGGCCATGGCCGATAGTCGCTATGTACTGCTTACTGAAAAACACCAAGATATTGAGTCGGCCTACAACAAGCGCTTGGCTGAGCTAGGTGAAAAGCTGTCAATTACCCTGGAAGAAATGTCAGCCGCACGCCAAGAAGCCGCAGAAAATAAAGCTGAGCAGCAGCAGAGCGAGCGTGAAGCATTAAGTCGCATTCAGAGCGACTACAATAGCCAGCTAAGCGCGCTTCAGAACGATTTCCAAAATAGTTTGAACGAGCTAAAAGTTGCTGAAGCTGAACTTAAAGCGTCACTTAGCAATGCAGGCTACAACGAGTTTGAACAATCTCAGCTAGATATTCTTGATGCGGCCATCAAAGAAGCATCTATCAATGAAGATGCAGCGCGCGGTGAGCTGCGACAAGCGCAGCAGGCGCACAGTAAATCAGTTGAGTTTCGCAAAGAATGTTCAAATGCCTTAGATAAAGCACGCAACGCCTTTCAACAAGAAGAAAAAGCGGTTAACAAGATTAATGCGCTTCTTTACCCTGGCGAAGGCTCGCTACTTGAGTTCTTGCGCGCCAATGTCGATGACTGGGAGTTATCCTTAGGTAAAGTTGTGCGTCCTGAGCTACTAGAGCGCACTGATTTAGCGCCTGCTATGGCAAAGGATGCACAAGGCGACAGCCATACCTTTATGGGCGTTAAGTTAGCACTTACTGAACTTGATACCCCAGACTATGCCTTTACCGAGCAAGCGCTTAAGCAGCAACTGCAAGAAGCTGAAATTCGTCAAGCCGCTGCCCTTGCTGCGCAAAACGAATGCGAACAGCGCTTGGCGAAAGCGAACGAAGATGTGCGCAACGCCGAGCTTGTGGTTACCCAAAAAGACAACGCTGTTAAGAGTGCCGAAGCCAGCCGTAAACGTGCACAGCAAGACCGCGATACGGTACTTAGCGAATATCAGCAGGCGCTTTCTGCACGTAAGCAAAAAGCCAAAACTAAGCTTGAAGCGAATCAGCAGTCGCAAAAGCAAGCGAAGGCTCAGTTTGAGCTTAGTCGTGACGAAATCAAAGATCAGCAGCGCGAAGCGGAAACCGAACACAAATTCCATTGGCAGCAGCTTATCGCTGACAGTGAAGCACGTATATCTCAGCTTGATAGCGACATGCGTAAGGCGAAAGACAATGCTGCCCAAGATCGCAAAGATATGCAGGATTGGCTAGAAAGCGAATTGAGCAATCGCGGTGTGGATGTTGATGAAATAGGTCAGCTTAAAAAGCAAATCAATAAGCTTAAAGAAGACATAACGCGCACTGAAACCCACCGTCATAAAGTAGCCGACTACGAGCGTTGGTACACTAACGTGTTTACCAAGCAAAAAGTGGTATGGCAGGAAGGCTTGTCTAAGTCGCGTAAGTTATTGGGCGAATCTGAGCGTAATTTAGCCAGCAAACAAGCAACCTATAAAGCTAACCGCGAACAGCTTCAAGAGCAGCACGGGCAGCTCGAAACTACGCTTAAAACTGCCAGTGAGCACTTGGAACAGGTTAAAACCTTAAGTAAATCTCTTGCCAAGCTTACGCTTCAGGCAGGTGATGAAACGGCTGAAATTAAGCACGACGATGTAAGTATTGGTCAGCGTATTTCAGAAGTGCAAAGCCAGCTTCAAGAGCGCGAAAACTTACTAAGCGATATTCGCGCCTATGTAGAGCGGTTCGATCAGCTTATTGCCGCGCAAGCGGGCACAGGGCTATCTGATACGTGGGAGCGCGCCCGTGAAGAGTGTGCAACGCTGAACGCCCACGGCGTGAAGAGCTTTGATCATCGCCGTATGGTGTCGCATCTAGCACAGCTTCTAAACGTGATTGTTCCGCAGAAGCTACAGGGCTTGCGTGAGCAAGGTCGTATCTTTGGTGCCGATCTTTCGCAATACTATTTTGTACTTGCCGATATCGACAAACGCATTGTGTCGCAAAGCCGCCGTATTACCCAAGAGGTCGACGGCGACCTTTCTCTTGATGGTGTATCAGACTCGGCTGTTAAAATTCGCTCACGTATTAGTGAACTTGAATTCTGGCCCGAACTTGAGCAATTCAGAAAGCTCTATGAGCACTGGATGGAAGAGGGGGCTAACGAGTTACCAGAGGAAGAGTACGGTCAAAGTATGCGCCGGGTTCTTGATATTCTTGGCCGTGCAGCGCTTACGGGCGGCATTAGCAAGCTACTTGATATCGAGCTACACCTACGTGAGGGTAAAAGTGACCTTGTTATTCGTACCGACCGTCAGCTTAACGAGTCATCAAGCCACGGTATGGCCTACCTAATTTTGTGTAAATTCTTACTCGCTTTCACCCGTCTGCTGCGCGGCGATGCCGACGCCACAGTGCATTGGCCGATCGATGAACTAGGTACACTTCACCAAAACAACGTGAAGAAAATCTTTGAAGCGTGTCAAAACAATAACATTAGTGTAGTCGGCGCATTCCCTAACCCAGAGTCAGAAGTATTGACGTTGTTTGAAAACCGCTACTTGATAGATAAGGTAACGCGTCAATTGCAGGTGGTTCAGCCGAAAGCAAGCTCAATAGGCGCCCGCATAAAACTCAAAAAAGAAGCAGACAAGAACAATGAAGTAGCAGGCAAGGAGACATCAGCATGATGACAGAACAAGGCCGTGTACTAAGTGCACTTTTACAAGGCGCGTTTATTTGTCAGGTGACCGATGAAGAAGCGTGGCGTTTTCTTAAATCAAGAGATAACGCAGCTCAGCTAGAGCCTCACCTAGCCTTGCTGAACCGCACACTTTCAACTACTGCAGAAGGTGATGTTTTCTTTGCTAGCTTTCTTACCATTGGTGAGAACGAGCGCAAAGTGCTTACACAGCAGTTCCAAGATACAGCATCTAACCTAGTGCCTCTGGTAGAGTGGTTGCTGCTAGTTCAGCAAGCCAATGAATCTGATATGCCCATTACCATGGGTAGCGCGATTCGATTAAACGAGCTGCAAACTACCATTGAAGACACCCCCGCCTATGCTGAGCAGTTAGAGAAAATATCGCGCTATCGCATGTTTGGTTCTACCAGTGTGAATTTGGATGGTCAGCTAAAGCAGGTGTTTAAACGCTTAACTGAAATGGGTTATCTGATTAAGCCAAACCCAGATAAACAGATTTATTTGGGCACTGGCAAAATTGAACACCTTTACGAAATGCTACGTTTCATTGATGAAACCGAAGCGCTGAGTTTATCTGAGCAGGCGGAGGCCGCTATTTCGCAAGGTAGCTTGATATGAGTCAGGTGTTAATTCAGGCAGGAACTAAACTATTAAACGCATTGGGTCGTCACAGCGACCTTATCATGCAGGCGTACATTAATGGTTCAGTAAAAGAGCGCGATCACAGCCCTAAGGTATTAGACCAGCTTGTTCAACTAGGCGTATTGTGGCGCCCGGAAGCGCAAAGCGAACTGCGTTTGAAAAGCGCGGTGAGAACGCTTTTAGAGGGGAGCTTACAAGACGAGCGCAACCGGACTATCAACGCTAATATCGGTGCGTCGCTGGCAAGCCTTAAAACCCTAACCGAGCACTATAAAGAAGCCCTTCACTACAACAAGTACAATGAAGCGGCAGCCCACATGGGCGATTTGACCGAGCATGTCTATCAACTTTCAGAATCATTGAGTAATAGCGTGCGTGTCATGTTTGGCCGTATTAACAATGAGTTTGGCTACGTGTCTTCGGTTGAAGCTAAAATTCGCGAAAATGAGCTAGCGCAAGGACAGGTAACCGACTTACTTGCCCAGCTTGAGTGTTTCCGCTTCGATGAATTAAGTGAACTGGCAGGTTCTAACCGCGAACTTCGTCACTTGCTGGTGGTGTCGCTACAACAGCGATTTGCCAAGGCCGCACAGGAGCTGTCAGTAGTACAAGCACGCTTATTAGACTTGTTGGGTCGGTTCAGAGAGTTCCAAGGTCGAACACGCTTGCTTAAAGGCTTCTTGCTACACATGGAGCAGCAGCCTGATTTTGCGCCAGGCAACTACGCTAACCTGACTAACGTACCTGTGTTGTTTAACCAATCGGACGCGATTATTGCTAACGCTGCTCCAGACGTGAACAACGTTGAGCATGAAGCCGATTACCACAATATAGTGGCGTCGTTAACCCACGTACACAAACGTCAGACTAAGCACGAAGACACGAAACCAGTCGACATTGATGTGACTGAGCAATCGACCTTGTCACTTGAAAAAGATCCATTGCAGCAAGCGGTAGAAGCGTATTTCTGTGAAGTCATCGATTCTGGTCAGCCTAAAACGGCGCTGGATTACTTTGAAGAACGGGCTTTAGACTTTGACCCTGAAGTGTGGATTTATCAGGTGATCGGGGGGTATCAAGCCCTAAACGATGAAGATAAGCAGTTTTTTGCATTAGAATCCCACGGTAATAACGATAAAGTCTATACTGGTAATTTCTACATCAACGACATCACGTTGGGCTTGCGTTAACGTCATTTCTTAATTTTACCCATCGCCTGTAAAAGTAAGTCTGGCCCACGTTTATTAAGGGTGTGCCAGGCTTTCATACAACGTTAGTTGTTCAAATCTAAACATAAGCTACTGCCTTTTTTAACCCATGTTTACATCATCATCACACAAGATTTTGAGATGTATGACACTTGGAACCTGTCAAAAAACACCTATAATGCAATAGGTGTTTACACTTATTTAACATTGTGAACTAAAAGCTTCATCGCTGCGTAATGTTACCGTCAATTCTGCGGTCTACATTGTTGGTCCAGTTAATCCTTGGAACCAAAGTAAAGGTTTACAGGTCCTATTGCAGTTAATCAGCGGCTAAAGTGTTTTCGATGTTTAATAGCGCAATGTAGACACTGAAAATTATCGCTACTGCTAGGATGCAGAGCATGTTGTGGTACTGCCGCGTACAGTACGAAGAGGAAGAGTGTTATGCAATTATCAGAACAACAAAGTTTTAACCAAGCCCTTATCAAGCTTTCAGTTTTACTTTATCAAGTCGATGGAATGGTCACGCTGTCTGAACAAGACTACCTGAATGCAATGGTTGAGTCTTTAGACTGGCAAAGTCCAATCTGCCGCGAAGCATTTCTTAACGATACTATCTACCAAACCCGAAAGGCCATTGACACCGGTGATGCCATTACGTTTTTACGCAGCTTAAAACATGACTTGTCGTTTGATGCTGAGAAAACACTAGAAGTGGCGATGGCGATCACAGGCGTTGATGGCGAGCGAAGCGAGGAAGAAACCGAACTGCTATCATTACTTACCCATAAATTACTCGCCAAAGCTTTAGTTTCGGGTAAAGATACACTGCAATAATCGCTTTTTTATTGCCACAGACCTAAACGTTAACAATGCCAAATTTTACCGTTAAAGCAGCACACGCATGTGCTGCTTCTCTCGCGCTGTTCTTATTGAGCGGCTGCCATTCGTC
>Ga0160422_10001457_pt1 | contig 14783 bp, 13 predicted proteins | sample Fk160mmetaG_FD_108192 | JGI IMG/M metagenome (GOLD analysis project Ga0160422, IMG submission 108192) | Marine microbial communities from the Central Pacific Ocean - Fk160115 60m metaG | ecosystem: Environmental > Aquatic > Marine > Oceanic > Photic zone | place: The Central Pacific Ocean...
AGTTAGATGCTTTAAAAAGAATTCTAGAGTTAAAAAATAAAGGGGTAATTATATTTGTAAGAACAAAATCTCTCACCACATCAATTGCAGAATCTTTAGAAAGCTCTGAACATAGTGTGGCGGTTTTAAACGGAGATATTCCTCAGGCACAAAGAGAAGCAACTGTTGACAGGTTAAGAAAAGGGTTTATTGATATTCTTGTCGCGACTGATGTTGCAGCTCGAGGACTTGATGTAGAAAGGATAAAATTAGTAATAAATTATGATTTTCCATTCGATACAGAAACATATACTCATAGAATTGGAAGAACTGGGAGAGCTGGGAGGTCTGGTGAAGCAATTTTATTTGTCAACAGAAGGGAAAAAAATTTCCTGAGAAATTTAGAAACATCTACAAAAAGTAAAATTGAAGAAATCACAATTCCAAATAATGATGTAATAAATCAAAATAGAATGGATCAATTAACAAAAAATATAAATACAAATTCTCTAATAAATGAATCTGATGAAGAGAATAAAGCATTGATTATAGATATTTTAGATACTCTTAAAAATAAATACTCTATGAATGAGGAAGACATAGCGATGGCTGCAATTAATTTAGCTGTCGGAAATAAACCTTTTTTTATAAAAGATGATGAATCTTGGATATATAAAAAGAACTATATCGAAAAGGATAAATCGAATCGAAATATTCACAATAAATCGAGAAATAATAATAAAAGAGTTATGAATCAAAGCAATATATATGAAACTATTAAATTGAATTATGGAAAAATTAATCGTATAAAAGTAGCAAATATTATTTCATCAATATGTTCTGCCACCAATATAAATGGAAGATCGATAGGTAAAATTCAAATTTTTAGTGAATATAGTCTTGTTGATTTACCCAAAAACTTAAAAAAAGAAACTAAGATAAAAATAAAGAATTTAAAAATAAAGAATTTTTAATAATGAAATATTTAAAGAACTTAATATTTATAATTTTCTTTTCCATATCCATCAACCAAATAATAAATCAAAGTTCTTTTGCTGAATCAAATTTAAATTCAATTATCAAAAGCTTTTGTATAAAAAATGTAAAAGCTGAAATGAATGAAGCGAACTTAGAGTATGAAGAAAGTTTTGGAGAAGAGGTATGTAATTGCTATTTAGAAAATATTTCTAATAATATTGATCATCAAAGATCTATATCATTATGCAAATTTAAAAATAATAAAAATAATAATTTATAAATCATTTTTAAATATATGCAAAATAAAAAGCAACAAAACCCAATAATTAGGCTTTATGTAAATTTATCAAAAGAAAGGAGACTTTTATGTTTTGCCTTTTTGAGCTCAGTAATCAATAGAGTTCTGGATTTAGCACCCCCTGTGATTATTGGTCTTGCAGTTGATATTGTAGTAAAAGAGGAAAATTCCTGGATTTCTAACTTCGGAATAAAAGAAGTTCCAAATCAATTAATTTTTTTAACATTTTTTTCTATCCTCATATGGAGTGCAGAGTCAATTTTTCAATATCTTTATGCAGTTTTATGGAGAAATCTTGCTCAAATATCCCAGCATAAACTAAGGATTAAAGCTTATGATCATATTCAAAAATTAGATATACATTTTTTTGAAACTGATAATACTGGAAGGTTGTTATCAATACTGAATGATGACATTAATCAATTAGAGAGATTTTTAGATCATGGTGCTAACGAATTAATTCAATTATTTGTATCAGTAATAATTATTGGGAGCACAATGATTTATGTGGCACCCCAGATTGCTATTTTTGCTTTTTTACCCATACCGTTGATTTTATTAGGATCAATAAAATTCCAAAGTAAACTAGCTCCTAAATACAGAGATATTAGGGAGAAAGCTGGTTCTTTAGCCTCAAGATTGAATAATAATTTAAGTGGAATTCTTACCATAAAAAGTTTTACAAATGAAAATTGGGAATTAAATAGACTAAATAAGGAAAGTCTACTTTACAAACAAAGTAATAAATCAGCAATAAAACTTTCATCAGCTTTTATTCCTTTAATTAGATTTGCAATTCTCTTTGCTTTTATAGCGATACTCCTCATTGGTGGATTCCAAGTTTGGAATAAAGAATTAAGCGTAGGCTCGTATAGTTTTTTAGTATTCATAACTCAAAGATTGTTATGGCCTTTAACAACTTTGGGTCATGTATTAGACGAATTTCAAAGGTCAATGGCCTCAGTAAATAGAGTTATAGATTTAATTGACACACCTATCAAAATAAGAGATGGCTTCAAAAGTATTGATTCAAAAAATGTAGTTGGAAATATTAATTTTAAAAATATATTTTTTAATTATCCGGAAAGAGAGTCAACTCTAATAGATATAAATTTAAAGATCCCTAAAAAATCTTCACTTGGAATTGTTGGATTAACGGGTTCAGGGAAAAGCACTCTTATAAAATTACTTCTTAGGATTTATGATACTGAAAAAGGTTGTATTACTCTTGATGATATTCCAATTAGCGATATAAAGTTAAAAGATTTAAGAAAATGCATCTCACTTGTGAGTCAGGAGACATATTTATTTCACGGTACAGTTCTCGAGAATATACGCTATGGCTCAAACTCAGCAAATTTTAAAGAAATCAGAAAAGCAGCAAAGATTGCTGAAGCAGATGATTTTATAAGTAAATTACCAAATGGCTATAAGACGACTGTTGGGGAGAGAGGTCAAAAACTATCAGGTGGGCAACGCCAAAGAATTGCATTAGCAAGAGCTATTTTAAAAGATGCTCCAATACTTATTCTTGATGAAGCTACTGCATCTGTTGATAATGAAACTGAAGTTCTTATTCAAAAATCATTATCAAAAATTAGTAAAGAAAGAACAATAATTATGATTGCTCATAGATTAAGTACAATAAAAAATGCTGATAATATAATAGTTATGAATAAAGGGAAAATAGTAGAGAAAGGCTCACACGAAATTCTTTTAAAATCTAACGGATTCTATTCTGATTTATGGAACGTTCAAGTTGGAATATAACTAAATAAGGAAATTAAAAGATTCAATAACGTTGGAGAACATTTTTTCAACCTTATTCCATCTTTCTTCATTAGTTCCAACAGCAAAAGTATATAAACTTCCTCGATCAATTACAACAGTTGCGAGTTCATGACGTTCTTGGTTATTCAAATTTAATTCATATTCCAAATCATAAAAAATATGATTAGATACTTCGCGCTGTTTTGCATCAATTAAAGTTACAGAACGACCAGAACCTTCTGGAGCAATAACTTTATTTATTAAAGTCTGGCCAACTTCAAGTGGAGTTCCTAGTTGATCTAATTCAACATCATTATTAAGATCCGATATTACTAAACTAAGTGTCTCATTACTATTAATAAGGTCGTGATAAATAATTTCAGGACCACCATCAACTTTTACTCTTGTCCAACCAGTTGGATAAAAAAATCCATAGCGACCATCTGAGCTTTGATAGGCCTCTAATCCAGCATTTAAACCATTGCTACAGGCACTCAATAGGAAGCACAAAAGTAATACCATGAAATATTTGAAAGGATTTTTTTTCATATTTTGATTTAGGGGAATTTTGATCTTTTAAACATAATAAGACATTAAAAGCAAACAAATAGAACCAATTTCAATTTATCGGTATAGATTAGACTTAGGAAGAATTTAAATTTGATTACTTTCACTAAACCTCTTGCGAAGTTAATAGAGCATTTTGAGAGATTTCCTGGAATTGGTCCAAGGACTGCCCAAAGATTAGCTCTTTTTGTACTAAAGCAACCTGAAAAGAGAATTAAAGAATTTTCTCAGGCATTACTTGAAGCACATAATAATGTTGGCCATTGTAAAGAGTGTTTTAATCTAACTTCAGAGAAAGTATGTGAAATTTGTAGTAATAATCAAAGAGATAAAAAGATAATTTGTGTAGTAGCTGAGACAAGAGACCTTCTTGCCCTTGAAAGGTCAAGGGAATACAACGGTTTGTACCATGTTATTGGCGGTTTAATTTCCCCCATGGATTCAATTGGTCCAGAATTATTAGAAATTAAAAGTCTCGTAGAGAAAGTCAGTAAAAATAATATTAAGGAAATAATCCTTGCCCTTACACCTAGTGTGGAGGGAGACACGACAAGTCTTTATATAGGTAAATTACTTAGTCCATTTACCAAAGTTACAAGAATTGCATATGGATTGCCTATGGGAAGTGAATTAGAGTATGTAGATGAAGTCACCCTTTCTAGAGCTCTTGAGGGGAGAAGAAATATCTTCTAAAAATGACGCAGTTTAAAATTAATCAAAATCAAAAATTATTAAGATTACCCTCGTGGATCAAATTCCCCATAAGCAAAGCTTCAGAATTCGAGCGAATTCAGAAACTTATTAAAGGTTCTAACATTCATACTATTTGTGAAGAAGGTAGATGTCCTAACAGAGCGGAATGTTATGCATCTGGAACTGCTACTTTCCTTCTTGGTGGCTCAATATGTTCACGTTCTTGCGCCTTTTGTCAAGTAAATAAGGGCAGACCGATGGACATAAATCTGCAAGAAAGTATAAAAGTTGCTCAAGCAGTACAAATTTTAAATTTAAAATATGTTGTCCTTACTTCGGTTGCTAGGGATGATTTACGCGATCATGGTGTCATATTTTTCACATCAACCATTGATGAGATCAGGAAAATAAATCCCAAGATAAAAATAGAAGTTCTTACGCCTGATTTATGGGGAGGAGGGAAAAGTTTTGAAGAAAAATCAATATTGCAGAAAGAAAGATTGAAAAAAATATTAGATAAATCTCCTATTTGTTTTAATCACAATCTTGAAACTGTTGAAAGATTACAAAAAGAAGTAAGGAGAGGAGCTAATTATGAAAGTTCAATAAATCTTCTCAAATTATCAAAAGATATTGCTCCTGAAATACAAACTAAGTCAGGAATTATGTTAGGGCTTGGGGAAAGTTTAGAAGAAATTGAAAAAACGGTTATAGATTTAAAAAAAGCGAAATGTGATCAAATTACAATCGGCCAATATCTTAGACCATCTCTAAATCACTTACCCGTTAAGAAATATTGGGAGCCAAAAGAGTTCAAATATATTGAAAATTTTTCAATGAAACTTGGCTTTAAAAAAGTTTCATGCGGACCACTTATAAGAAGTAGTTATCACGCTGGCTGAAGTAAGCCTGATTTTTTAAACTTAATTTCTATCTTCGTCAATATTTCAGAACAATCCCCTTTCATAAGAGTTCCTGCTCCTCCCCATACTAATCTTAAAAACAAATCTAAAGGAGACGATCCTACTTCTTTAACAAGAACAAATCCGATCATTCTAAAATATCTAGTAAGTTTTTTGTTATATCCTTCTTCATCATAAATTGCTAATAATCTTGCTTTATTACTATTTGTTTGTTCTAATGCCCATGCCATAGTCGTAGCCCAAATCAATTCTGAAACAAATTGGGGCGAATCATTTAAAATTCTGAGTGTATCTAATTGAAGTCCATTTTTGCTTGAAAATGTCCATCCTTTCATTTCACCCCAAATCTTTACAGAATTATTTTTAATCGTAGCTATTACAATCCTAAAGAATTTAAACCCTAACGAGTCTCTTACTTGGATTTTTATCGTCAAACCAAGAGACTCAGAAATATTCTCTAGATCTTTAATCTTCATTTATTTTAAGAGTTTTTTTTGAGTAATTTTTTACTAATTTTCTTTGATCAAATTGCTTTTGTCTCTCAGCAAATCTGATTCTATCTTCATCGGAAAATTTATTTATGCATTGATGACACTGAACTCCCTCTAAATAAGTTTTTTCCCTCTTATCCTCAACAGAGAGTGGCATGCCGCAGGCATGACAAATCGAATAGGATCCTTCCTCTAAATTATCATTTAAAGCTACTCTGTCATCGAATACATAGCATTCACCCTTATAAAAATTCTCTTCTTTAGGTACTTCCTGTAAATATTTTAATATACCTCCTTTAAGGTGATAAACATTTTTATACCCTTTTTTTTTAAGAAAAGAAGTAGCTTTTTCACATCTAATGCCCCCAGTACAATACATAGCTATTTTTTTATCTATCTCATTATGAGTATATTTCAACAAATTTTTTTCAAGCCATTCTGGAAATTCTCTAAAATTATTTGTCTCTGGATTTATTGAATTCTTAAAGCTTCCTAATGAAACCTCATAGTGATTTCTTGTATCAATTACAAGAGTATCTTCATCCTGTATTAATTGATTCCAACTCAAAGGATCAAGATAAATACCTGAATCTAATTTTGGATCAATATTATCTATACCCATCGTAACAATTTCCGATTTGATTTTAATTTTTAACTTTTTAAAAATCTTTTTATTTGAAAAGCTAACTTTTTTATTTAAATCATTCTCATTAAGAAATTTTTTTATTTTCTCTAGAAAATCATTCACAACTTTTTCTTGACCACATATTGTTCCATTAATACCTTCTTTAGCTAATATCAGTAAACCTGACAAATTATCTCTTTCATAAATTCCCAAGATTTCTTTTAATTCGTGGATTTCTTTTTCATCAACGATTGTAAAAGTGTAAAAAGAAACTATTTTGAAAAATTTTTTCATTTTACTGTTACAGTATTTTTTCTAAGATTAAAATCTTTGTTGAAAGATACACCAACTTCGTTCAAAAGTTGCCTATCGGTCTCACATGAAGGATTTGAGGTGGTTAACAATTCATCTCCATAGAAAATTGAATTTGCACCACATTGAAAACATAATATTTGGGCTTCTTTAGATAGATTTTCTCTCCCTGCACTCAATCTCACTTTACTTTTTGGCATAAGAATTCTTGCCGTCGCAATCATCCTAATCATTTCTAAAGAATCTATAGACTTAGAATCTTCCATACCTGTTCCTTCAATTGCTACTAATGCATTAATAGGGACACTTTCAGGGTGAGGATTCATATTTGATAAAACCTTTAGGAGAGATGCTCTATCATTATTTGACTCTCCTAATCCAATAATTCCTCCACAGCATATATTAATACCAGCATTCCTTACTCTTTTTAGAGTATCTAATCTATCTTGATAAGTTCGGGTTGTAATTATATTTTGATAATACTCAGGGCTAGTATCAAGATTATGATTATAAGCCGTTAAACCAGCCTCAGCCAACTTCATAGCTTGATTATCATTAAGCATTCCTGCTGTAACACAAGCTTCCATACCTAACTTTCTTACACCTTTAACCATCTCTAACATTGAATTAAAGGCACTGCCATCTCTAATTTCGCGCCATGCCCATCCCATGCAAAACCTTTCAGCACCTTCGTCTTTGGCAATTTGGGCTCTTTTGAGAACAGACTCTACCTCAAAAAGAGGATTACTCTTTATTTGACTAGAACTATAGATAGATTGACTACAATATGAACAATTTTCAGTGCATCCCCCCGTCTTCACACTAAAAAGAGAAGCTAATTGAACCTTATAAGTATTAAATTGTCTATGGATTACTTGAGCCCTCCACATCAAATCAATAAGGGGCATATTTAAAATTTCAAGAATTTCTTCTCTTTGCCAATCGAATCTCAAATCTTTAGAAGTATTAGTATCCAATTCAAGCATACATATTATTAAATTATAAGTAAGAACTATTAAAAGAATCTTTTGAAATTGATTCAATTCCTCCAAAACGTCTGTTCCTAGATTGATAATCAATTATGGCTTTAAGAAATTCATTTTCATTAAATTCAGGCCATAATACTTTAGTGATATAAATTTCAGAATAAGCTAGTTGCCACAAAAGAAAATTACTTACCCTATTCTCGCCGCTGGTCCTTATCAATAAATCAGGATCATTAAAGTCTTTAGTAAGCAACTCCGATTCAAATAACTTCTCATTTATTTGTTCAGGAGTGATTTCTCCTGAAACAGATTTCTTTGCTAATTCTCTCGCAACCCTTACCAACTCTTGCCTGCCTCCATAATTGATGCAAATATTTAAAGTAAAATTTTTATTATTCTCAGTAATCTTTTCTGATTCATGAATCATTATTTTTAAATTTTCAGGGAAGGGGGATAAATCTCCAATAAAATTTATCCTTACAGATTCCCTATCAAGTTCATCAATCTCTTTTTGTAAGACTTTTTCAAATAAATTCAATAAAAAATCAACTTCTTTGGTCGGTCTTGCCCAGTTTTCTGTAGAAAAAGCATATACCGTTAAAACTTTAACTCCCCAATTTTTAGACAATTTAAGAATATTCTTTAAAACTGAAACGCCTTTGTTATGTCCATAAGACCTTGAGAATCCCTTCTTAATTCCCCATCTGCCATTACCGTCCATAATTATTGCTATGTGGTTTGGAATTTTAAATTTGTCTATTTCTTGAGATAAATCCAATATTTTATTTGTTGAATTTTTTAATTTCATAATAACTCTAAATTAAGTGACATTTATTAGTCAGTTTTTTTTACAGATTTATCAATAGCAATACTGGAAATAATATCAGTTGAGCTCTTTTTTGGCGATGAAACATTTCTATTTGAGGATGATTTTGAAATTATTTGACTATTTGAATTATCTACAAACTCATTTAACAGTTCCTGTAATCGGCTACTAGTAATAGGCCTTTCTAACTTCCCTTGATTTGCTAATGATAATGTTCCCGTTTCTTCAGACACCACAATACAAATACACCTATCAAATCTTTCAGTTATTCCCAAAGCAGCTAGATGCCTTGTTCCATATCTGCTAATTCCCTGCCTTGATAATGGCAATATTACTCCAGCAGAGATTATTTTATTTCCCTTTACAAGTACTGCTCCATCATGTAGCGGAGTATCTGTTGCAAAAAGATTTATCATAAGATCAACAGAGATTTTTGCTTCAATATTAATCCCTGAATATAAAAAGTCCTCAGGTCTTAAGTCACTTCCTATATCAACAACCATTAAAGCACCTCTTCTATTTTGCGAGAGTTTTCCTGCTGCTTCTACTAGCTGATTTACAGTATTGGCATTAGCTCTGAATTCTTTTGGGGCATTCCCTAAGAGTACAGCCAACCTGCCAGTTCCTAATAATTCCATTAATCTTCTGAGCTCTCCTTGCCATAAAATTGCTAAAGATAATGAGCAGGCAAGAACTACAGCATCAATAAGTTTTGAAGTTAATGGAAGATTCGCATATCTTTGAACAAACCATGCTAAAGAGACTAAAAATAAATAGCCTCTTAATAACCAAAGAGTTCTCTGTTCTTTAACCCTTGAAAAAAGGAGTAACCCAAAGCTAGCCGCAAACAAAACATCTAAAAAAAACTTGAAAGTTACTAACCCCCAGAAATTCACAAAAATTTTAATTACTTATTTTTAACTTACCTAATATTGTTTAATAAAGCGATCTGGTAAAACATCTAACTTTAATAGATCTTCAGGCATTTCTCTTTTTTGTATAAGTTCAGCATTACCATTGCAAACTAAAAGTGTTGGTGGTCGCGGAATTCTATTGTAATTTGAACTCATTGATATGTTATAGGCCCCTGTACCAAAAACACATAATAAATCTCCTGATTTACAATTACCTAACTTAACTTCTTTAAATAATACATCTCCAGATTCACAATGTTTACCTGCTACTGAATAATTCTTAGGTAAATTCAAATTAAAAGGATCTTTAACTAAGCAAGTAGAATAATCAGACTGATAAGTAATAGGCCGGGGGTTGTCACTCATACCGCCATCTACTGATATATATGTTTTTAATCCAGGAATTTCTTTAAAGGATCCTATTTTATATACTGTTACACCTGCGGTAGAGACAATTGATCTACCAGGTTCACACATTAAGACAGGTAAATTTAAATTATTTTTCTTGCAAGCTTTAATGACTGAATTAGAAACTGTCTTAACCCATTCATCTATAGAAGGCGGGTCATCATCCAAGGTATACCTTATGCCTAAACCTCCTCCTATATTTAGTTCTGAAATTTTAAGGCCAAATCTTTCCGCCTCAATTATTTTATTTACCATTATTTCGCCTAGATCTTTATGAGGATCCAATTCAAATATTTGAGAACCAATATGTGCATGAAGGCCCACAAGATTTAAATACTTTGATTTACTTATCTCTTCAAATAATCCATTTAATTTTTCAATTCCAAAACCGAATTTACTATCAAATGAACCTGTTTTTATATATTCATGTGTATGACACTCTATCCCGGGAGTAAACCTTATCATTATATTTTGTATAGAACTTTCTTTTTCAGAGAGTTTCTTCATTCTTTCAAAATCATGATGATTATCTAAAACCACTTTGATTTTATTTTTAATCGCAAAATCTAATTCTCTATCTGATTTGTTATTACCATGAAAAACAATCTTTTCTTTGGGAACTCCTCCTCTTATCGCTGTCAATAACTCTCCCTCAGAAACAGCATCAAGTCCAAAGCCTTCAGATGCAATTAAATTGCTCATGAATAATGAACTATTAGCTTTTGAAGCATAAATAGGCAGAGAATCACCCGGATAATATTTTTGGAGAGATTGCTTATAAGCCTTACATGATGCTCGAAGAGTTAATTCATCTAATAGATATAAAGGTGATCCAAATTTTTCAACCAAGTCTTCAATAGAACATTCTCCAATTGTTAACTTTCCATTTTGGTCAACTTTTGTTGAAATAGGAATAATATTTTTATTTGGGCTATTAAAATCAATTTTACAATTTAAAAATGAAATTTCTTCTGTCATTTGCAAATTTTTTTACCATTCTACAACGTTGTATTTTATTTAAGGTTCCTATACCTCTAAGAGAATGAATACACAGATGGATTTTATTGAAATAATAACTTTTAAAGATGCATGTGAATGTAAAGCACTTGACTCGAAATCTATAAATCTCTGGAATTTTGATCAATGGGAAAATGAACTGAAAAAAGAAAATGTAGTTGCTTTTGGCTCAAAATCAAATAATCAAATTATAAGTATCTGCGTTCTTTATAACAATTTTGAAAAAGTAGAAATAAATTATTTTTCAGTTCATCCTAGTTTTACAAGAAAGGGTCTTGGCAAAAAATTACTCTACAAGATTTTTGAATACTGTAGTAATAAAAAAATTGAAGAGATTATTTTAGAAGTATCTTCAACAAACTCAGTAGCTAAAGAATTTTATAGTAAATTTGGGTTTAAAACAATTGCGATTAGAAAAAACTACTACAGGAATGGTTCAGATGCACTAATTCAACAAAAAAAATTGTTAAAAAAATAATTAAATTTTATGATTGTGCGGATTACCAGAATCCAAGAAAACTAAGTTATTTCAGCCAATCCCACTTGTAATGTAGTATTTGGACAAGTCTATAAAAACATTAGGTATTCACAAAAGCTCATTCTGAACACAAAACTTACTCAATGCTGGTAGGTTATTAATAGGAGGTTTATCAAGCAATGTTTGAAAGATTTACAGAAAAAGCCATCAAAGTCATCATGCTTGCTCAAGAAGAAGCTAGAAGACTTGGTCATAATTTCGTTGGGACAGAGCAAATACTATTAGGGTTAATTGGAGAAGGAACTGGAGTTGCTGCAAAAGTACTTAAATCATTAGGAGTAAATCTTAAAGATTCCAGAATAGAAGTTGAAAAGATTATTGGGAGAGGTTCTGGCTTTGTTGCTGTTGAAATACCCTTTACTCCTCGAGCAAAAAGAGTCTTAGAACTATCCCTCGAAGAAGCTCGTCAATTAGGCCACAATTATATAGGAACAGAACATCTTCTCTTGGGCCTCATAAGGGAAGGAGAAGGGGTTGCAGCAAGAGTTTTAGAAAATCTAGGTATTGACTTAAGTAAGGTCAGAACTCAAGTTATTAGAATGCTTGGAGAAACAGCTGAAGTTGGATCAGGTGGTGGTTCTTCTAAAGGTAATGTAAAAACAGCAACCCTTGATGAGTTTGGAACCAATTTAACAAAGCTTGCTAGCGAATCCAAACTCGATCCAGTTGTTGGTAGACATGATGAGATAGATAGAGTTGTACAAATTTTAGGAAGGAGAACTAAAAATAATCCAGTACTTATTGGCGAGCCTGGTGTTGGTAAAACAGCAATCGCGGAGGGTTTAGCTCAAAGGATACAACAAGGAGAAATTCCAGATATTCTCGAAGAAAAAAGAGTCCTCACTTTGGATATAGGATTACTTGTTGCTGGCACAAAATACAGAGGGGAATTCGAAGAGAGATTGAAAAAAATAATGGAAGAGATTAAATCTGCAGGTAATGTTATTCTTGTTATTGATGAAGTTCATACTCTGATAGGGGCTGGAGCAGCAGAAGGTGCTATTGACGCAGCTAATATTCTTAAACCAGCTCTAGCAAGGGGTGAGCTTCAATGTATTGGAGCCACAACACTTGATGAATATAGAAAGCACATAGAAAGGGATGCAGCACTTGAAAGGAGATTTCAACCTGTAATGGTTGGAGAACCTTCCATAGATGATACCATCGAAATTCTGAAAGGTCTCAGAGAAAGATATGAGCAGCATCACCGTCTTAAAATTACTGACGAAGCTCTTGAGGCTGCAGCTCATTTAGGAGATAGATATATTTCTGATAGATTTTTACCAGATAAAGCGATTGATTTAATTGATGAAGCTGGTAGCAGAGTAAGATTAATTAATTCTAAGTTGCCTCCTGAAGCCAAACAAATAGATAAAGAATTAAGAGAAGTTCAGAAACAAAAAGAGGAGTCTGTAAGAGATCAAAATTTCGATCAAGCTGGTCAGTTAAGAGAAAAAGAGATTGAATTATCATCTAAGATTAAACAACTATTAGAAAACAAAAAAGTAGAAAGTAAAAAAGAAACAGAGAACAACCAATCTGATAATTCCTCTGATACTTTGAGTAAAGATTCAAAAGTTGTTGAGAATCCAGTTGTAGGTGAAGAAGATGTCGCTCATATTGTAGCTTCATGGACAGGCGTTCCAGTTCAGAAGCTAACCGAAACCGAGTCCGTAAAGTTACTCAATATGGAAGATACACTCCATAAAAGGTTAATAGGACAAGATGAAGCAGTAAAAGCAGTCTCTAGAGCTATTAGAAGAGCAAGAGTTGGATTAAAGAATCCAAATAGACCAATAGCAAGTTTCATCTTTTCAGGCCCAACTGGTGTTGGAAAAACAGAATTAACTAAAGCACTTGCTTCTTATTTCTTCGGTAGTGAAGATGCAATGATTAGACTAGACATGTCTGAATTCATGGAAAGGCATACTGTAAGTAAATTAATTGGTTCTCCTCCAGGATATGTTGGTTTTAATGAAGGAGGTCAACTTACTGAAGCTGTTAGAAGGAGACCTTATACTGTAGTTCTTTTCGACGAGGTTGAAAAAGCACATCCAGATGTATTTAACTTATTGCTTCAACTTTTAGAGGAAGGTCGATTAACTGATTCAAAGGGTAGAACAGTCGATTTCAAAAATACATTACTAATCATGACCTCTAACATAGGATCTAAAGTGATTGAGAAAGGAGGAGGAGGCCTCGGGTTTGAATTCTCAGGGGACTCTATAGAAGATAGTCAGTACAACAGAATAAAGTCTTTAGTTAATGAGGAACTTAAACAATACTTCAGACCTGAATTTTTAAATAGACTTGATGAAATTATTGTATTCAGACAGCTAACTAAAAATGAAGTTAAGGATATTGCTGAGATAATGTTAAAAGAAGTATTCTCTCGAATAAGTGATAAGGGGATCAAGCTAAGTGTGACTGAAGCATTTAAGGAAAGGTTAGTAGAAGAAGGCTATAATCCCTCTTATGGCGCTAGACCATTAAGAAGAGCTGTTATGCGACTTCTCGAAGATTCTCTAGCAGAGGAAGTTCTCTCAGGTAGAATAAAGGATGGAGATATGGCATTAGTTGATATTGATGAGAATAAAAAAGTTACTGTAAAAATAAGCACTGAAGAATCTTCCCAAGAACTAGCTGGCGCTAACTTTTAATATAAATAATTTCAGCATGCACCTTGTATCGCCTAAAAAAGTTTTTAAAGGTAACAATGTATGGTTGAGTTCCATTTCAGATATTGTAAAAATTACAAAATCTCCGTTATTTGTTGGCAGAAGTGAGAGAACTAGATCTTTAAGAAAAAAGTTAATTGCCGATCTTAAACAGAATAATTTAGATGTTGTTTCATCCGAAATTAAATATGACTGTTGCATTGAAGATTTAGAAAAGTTAAAACAATTAGCTTTAACAAACAATTGTGATTCAATAATTGCAGCAGGAGGTGGAAAAGTTCTTGATTCTGGAAAACTTTTAGCTCATTCCTTATCTTTACCTTGTATTACTATTCCTTTAAGTGCTTCAACATGTGCTGGTTGGACAGCTCTCGCAAACATTTATTCGGATAAAGGTAAATTTATAAAAGATGTTAGCCTAAGTTCATGCCCTGAGATATTAATTTTCGATCACTCTTTTATACAAAGCGCTCCAAGAAAAACACTAACTAGTGGGATTGCTGATTCATTAGCTAAGTGGTATGAATCATCAGTGACAAGTTCAAATAATAGTGATGGAATTATTCAGCAGGCAATACAAATTTCAAGGGTTCTAAGAGACCAACTTTTCATACACGGTGAAGATGCTTATAATAATCCCTCATCTAGTAATACATCTTGGAGAAACGTTATCGAAGCAAATGCATTAACTGCAGGTCTTGTTGGAGGGATAGGAGGTGCAAAATGTAGAACTGCGGCTGCTCATGCGCTCCATAATGCAATTACTCAGCTTGAGCCAAT
>Ga0160422_10001458_pt1 | contig 14783 bp, 12 predicted proteins | sample Fk160mmetaG_FD_108192 | JGI IMG/M metagenome (GOLD analysis project Ga0160422, IMG submission 108192) | Marine microbial communities from the Central Pacific Ocean - Fk160115 60m metaG | ecosystem: Environmental > Aquatic > Marine > Oceanic > Photic zone | place: The Central Pacific Ocean...
ATGTTTGTATTTACAACAGCCATCGGTATATCTCCTAGAACCTATTAATTTGTCTAATACGCTGCCGGACATCGTGATTGCGTGAAGCCTAAATCGGCACACATACGGCAACGCTGGTATCTGTAAGAGATGAACAAGCACGGACCGTGCCAAAATTAAAATTCGCGGATATCGCTATTTTTTGCAAGTTTCATTTTGGCCGAATTTTCGCGTATTTTAGGCACATTTTATGACATTATCACGTATTTTTAAAGACAATTGACTACTTCGCCAAATGACTAGAGGTTCTTTTTGGGGTGCCGTAAAGTAATGAATTTGGAAGGATTTAGTATCAGCGGCAAGCTTCTGCCGCTAGCCAGCGCAGAAATACCTCTTGCGATTTTCCATGGGAGAAAAAGTTAGTGCTGTAGGTGCCAGACGCTACCCAAAAAAACGGCCACTCTGATAGGGAGTGGCCGTTTTATGCGAGAACCTGATCGACAGGTATTTACTGAAGCAATGCCAGTACCGTTTGTGGCAACTGATTCGCTTGAGCTAGCATCGCGGTTCCAGCTTGCTGGATGATCTGGGTTCTGGCGAGCTCTGAGGTAGCAGCTGCATAATCAGTATCCAAAATTCTGCTGCGTGAGGCCTCTGTATTGGTTTTCACGTTTGTAAGATTGTCCACAGCGTGCGTAAGTCGGTTAGATATTGCGCCAAATGTTGCTCGTTGCGCCGATACATCCGAAATCGTGTTGTCTAGCCGAGTGATTGCGTTTGAGGCTACTGTCACGGCCGACGCGATAGTCGCAGCTGACAGCCTAGTAGATGCCAGAGCCGACATGTGGCCATTCGTATTATTGACGTTGCCAAATGAGGTTGAAATTGTCTGTTTTTCGTTCACTCCAACCTGAAAAGCCACTGTCGATTTGCCAGTCGAGGCGCCCGCCGATCCATCAAGGATGTTTCTTCCGTTCCACTGAGTGTTATCCGCGATGCGATCAATCTCAGCTCGGAGTGCTACGTACTCGGAGTTGAGGTACGTTCTATCAGCAGCAGATGTCGTCCCTGTACCGGATTGAACGGCAAGCTCCCGCATGCGCTGCATCATTGCAGTAATTTCGTCTAACGCACCCTCCGCCGTATTCACCATGCTCATTGCATCGTTCGCATTGCGAATGGCCGTATCTAAGCCCCGGATTTGAGACGTCAGCCGTGTGCTGATAGCTAATCCAGATGCGTTGTCTCCAGCGGAATTGATCTTCTTACCTGTAGACAGCTGCTCCATCGCGGTGTTCAGCGCCCGTTCATTTCTCATGAGGGCAGCCTGAGCAACAGAAGCGCCGATATTTGTATTTACAACAGCCATTGTTGGCCTCCTTATAAATTGTTTCAGAACACTGGGCTGAAAACTTTTGCCCTCATGTCAGAACATCACTGACGAGATAGTTATCGGTCCTGAAAAAATTAACTTTAGTTTTTTAGCGCTTTTAACAATTTTTTTTAGCGCACTTGCCTCAGTAGGTGCTCTGACACACTGTGGCTGTCGACTATTACCTCTCAAGGCGGCTCGACTGATGAGGTAAACTGATGAGGTAATATGTAGCGATTGACTTTGTTCCAGTCCGTAGGTGGTCGGTATGTATCTTCCCGTTATTGAGCCAATTGACCGACTTTGTACTGAGGCACTGGAAAGTGCCCGTTCGGGTGACATTACCAGAGCGCGACAGCTAATCGACCGGGTCAGAACGATGCGGTCACGGTTGTCGAGAAGTGTCCATAATCATCGATTTGAGTCGATTGAGAGTTGGATTAAGAACTCTGGATTGGATGATGAGGATGTGCTTCGGTATCGAGAACAAGCCTCGGTGTTGAGTAAGAAGTTGGACATCATAGGAGAGTGGATATCGGGGAGTGTCTCCACCTTTTCTCTTGCTGAGCTGATGGCGAGTTCGGAGGGCCTAGGCCTATACGTTGATGCTGTTCTTCCAGCTGCCTGGGATTTCAGCCAAGACATTGCGATTTTAGTTGGTGAGCATGCGGCGGTTCTTGATGAGGAGCTGAGAAATAGAGGCCAGCAGAAATTCATATATGTGCTGGTCAACAACTCGGATGAGAAATCGATAACCTCACCTTTAGCTGCATCTGATGCCGAAAGTAATAGTGTTGAATTCACTTCGGGATCCTCACCTAACGCCGAAATATTCTCACATTTACTCGGGGAAGAAATTCCGCTCATCGTGGTTTTTGGTTTAGACCCAAAGGGGGAGCCAGAAGCTGTGATTCAAGAGGACTATGAACGAATAAGAAAATCTTTGTCGGCTGTTTTTTTGGGTAAGAGATCCATAAAAGAGTGGCCTGAAATATTTACCGACCAATGGTTAGGAAGGATGCACGACTTACCTGATCTCGGAAGTGCGTCTGAACTGCGACCCAAGTTCAAGGGCCAGGATGTTTTAATAGCTTCCCCTGGTCCGTCGCTTACAGATTCTTTGGACGACTTAAAGCAGAGGAGAGCTGAATTTTTGGTGATAGCTCCTATCAGATCCCTCAAAGCCCTCTTAGAGGCAGAGGTGGTGCCCGATTATGCTTTTCACGTTGATGCGACGGATTTCTCTAGCATCATCCCTGAACACCCATCTTTGAGTGATATCAGCTTGATATGCGGCGATTATGTCCATTCCTCAATCTTCGATGGGGGGTTCGGTGATATATACGTTGCCCCAGACCCGGCGATGGTTGGGAATGATCTATCCACTGCCTTGCATGGTGGTGACCCCCCCTTGCTACAAGGTGGCTGCGTTGCTACCTGCGCCGTCGCTATGTCGGCGCAGTATGGCGCTGCCTCAATTACTCTTATTGGACAGGACCTCAGCATATCGAAGGGCAAATATGTCCAACAAACTAAAGGGGCTAAGCTGGGAATCCCGGAAAGTAAGGAAGCCGAACGAGAAAATGCCGTTTTAACTTGTCAGGGGATCAATGGTGAGAGACTCCAAACACAAGATGATTATTTATGGTTCATCGGAGAAATGGAAAATGCAGCGGCTCTTTACGCACCCGAAGTGAAGTTTTTTAATTGCACTACGCACGGTGCTTTTTTGAAAGGCTGGACCCACGAGCTACTCTCAGATCGGATATTAGAAGAGCGGGAGAGTTTTTCTGCAGGGTCGTCGGCAACCGATACTAGGGTTAGCGAAAATTCATCACAATCTCAGCGTCACACAGAGGTCGCCCAAGCAATTGGTCTGGAACGAGCGCAAGTTGATGAGGCAGCAATAATTTGCGATCGACTGGTCACGGAACTTCATCGCCTTATGGATGCAGGAGAAAATGACGTAACGCAGGTTGACGAGCTAGAGGAGCGACTAAAAAAAATGATGGAGGAAAAAGGGTCTATCCTGCATTTTTATACCTCGAGGTTTACCATGGCGCTGTCAGCGGCGTTGAAGTCTGTGACCAACCTAAAAGAGAATCTGAGTATTTCTGCGGAGTACTATCATCATGTGGGCGCAGACGCTCGTAAACTTAGTGCATCGATGGATTCTGCATTGAAAGCGTTAACCAGTGCTAAAAGCTCTTAGGGCGAACTAAATGGCTGGTACAGACTGCGCAGTATGTAAGCTGATAAGGACCTACTTACTATTTGCGGTCCCACTTTTAGCACTTGTTGGCTTAAACACTGCGGATGGCGATGGCATCGTGAAACCCTGGTTTGCGCGTGCCGAGCTGATCGACGTTCTAGCTTGGGGTGCATTATTGGCGCTCGTGGTTATAACGCTGTACCGGATCTACGAGGAGTATTATTTGCCGGGGCGCCGCATGGATAAATTGCAGAAAATCAAATCTCAGCTCGCTTCAGATGAATTTGATGAAGCTGAAAGTGGCGATGAGAGATCTATGCGGTCCAGATCCTCTGAGACTGCCGAGCATGATGGATGACAAGCCAAACTGCTGGCGATGCAGGCACTTCCAGATCACACACCAAAAATCCTTCCCTTACGGTTGCTTGGTAATGGGTTTCAAGTCGCGGCAATTACCGTGTTTGGAGGTATTGAGCATAGACGGTGCTCTCTGCAAGCGTTTCGAAACAAAGTTACATCTCAAACCCCGTTGAGTAGTTCAAAAGTCGCGCCTAGGCGGTCATCGATACATCTAAAGACTTCGCGCTTGCGAGCGCAGGGCTTTGCAAATGTTCTTGGGTTAGTGCCTGAGGCTCAGGTGCCAGCGGGCCTAGGCCTGCCTCGCGAGAGAAGTAAGACTCCGCGGGCGCAAACGGGTAGAGGCTAGTTGCCCTTTACCAGGATGAAGGGTTGCGGTATGTCGCGTGCTTGCCGACAAAAAACCCTACCTTGGTAAGTGTAGAAAGAGCAGCGAAACATATCCTGATGTAGGCCTTTGGACGCTGTCCAAAAGTTAGCGACCTCAATGTCAGGGAAGACAAAGGGATTAACTGCAGGGTTGATACATTTTTTTTCCAAGATCTTGGGGATTTCATTTTTCGTTGGCAGCCGCCACGGTTCGCCAGTTTTTTCGGAGACTTCAGCAGCGTAAGCCATAGCTTCTTCCCAGCTCAGCTTGAGTGAATCGCCACGGCACCGGTAATTGCTCATCCTTTGCCCTACAGCGCACTGCGTTACCGTCAGGCCGGTTGGCCGATGAAATGCCATACCGCCATCGAACACTTCGAAGTCATGCTCGTCTATCCGGCTCTTATAGATATCGCCGCACTGAGGTAGATTGCGCTGATCACCGCAGCCCGACAGCAGCGACAGGAGTAGCACGCCTGCTGAGAATAATCGGTTGCCGCGCCTTCCCAATGCCGCCATGACCTTGCCTCCCGGGGTTCAACTGATTCAATCCACTGCATTCAGTGGGTTGCGATGTTCATGGATTGTGCGACAAGCCAGCTGATATTGAGAATGAATCAGAATCTCTGACTGGTCTCCCAAGCCTCATGCATGTTCGCCGCCTCCTGATCATATTATCGGTTTCCGGCGAATTTACCTTTATATGTAATCACTAAGATATCTGAATACCCTATCACTTGCCCCTATCCGCGCGCGGCTCAGTTTCCAGATCAAGCTTTCTGCTAAAAAGCCGATGCTTCGGAGGGGTAAAGGTGTTCGCCGTCGCTGCAAGCCTATGAGGTCTCGCGGAGGCGGATTCGCCAATTGTTACCTATCACCGATGTGAACGGTGTTGCTATATTAGGTGTAGGCCACCTAACTACTATTGAGGAGCGATTAATGGACATTGCAACGATTGTGGGTTTGCTGGCGGCGTTTGGCCTCATTTTTATGGCCATTTCTGAAAACGCGCCTGCATTCGTGGACACCGCCTCATTGCTTATAGTGGTAGCGGGATCGATAGCCGTGGTGATGGCGCGGTGTTCCCTGGGGGAATTCTTGGGAGCCATGGGCGTAATGGGAAAGGCTTTTTCTCGCAAGATTGATGACCCTGTCGAACTAATTACCCAAATCGTTGAGCTTGCGAACATCGCGCGTAAAGACGGCATGATTGCGCTGGAGGGTCAGGATATTGCGAATCCCTTTCTCGCCAAGGCGGTCTCCATGCTAGTGGATGGCACCGATGGCGAAATCATCAAGAGTTCCCTCAATCGCGACAATGACATGATGAAACTTCGCCATGAAATGGGCGCAAAGATTTTTAGTGCCTGGGGTGAAATCGCGCCAGCGATGGGGATGATTGGCACACTCGCCGGTTTGGTAATTATGCTGGGTAACATGTCCGACCCCAAAGCGATTGGACCGGCGATGGCGGTCGCACTGCTAACAACAATGTACGGCGCAATACTTGCCAACGTCATCTGTTTGCCTATTGCACAAAAGCTTGAAAACGCCTCAGCTTTGGAATCCGCCAACAACGAGTTGGTGATCGAGGGCGTCTTATTCATGCAGGAGGGGGGTAATCCCAGAGTGCTGGGCGACATGCTGGCATCATTTGTTTCGCCCAAGAGTCGCGAAAAGATTGCCGCAGCCTGATTTCGACAGACTGCGCGAATTGAGATAACACCCCGTGGCTGACGACGACATCAAACCCGACGCAGAGGAGTCTGCGGAAGAGGTAGAGGCCGTTGCTGCAGAGACTACAGCCGAGGGCGACCAAGGTGCTAGTGAAGCGACAACGATACAGCCTGAAGACGCTGCTCCGGAGCCACTTGCAGATGAGGCTCAAGCTGATGCAGAGGCAGCGGATCTGAGTCTTAGCGATAGTGACGACGACGGAGCAGAACGATCTGAATCCGAGGATGGCGCCAGTGGTGATAGGAACGACGCTCCCGTAGCGGAATCTCCAGAGTCGGCCATCGATACTGACGGCGGCATGGGCGTCGAATCAGCCGAATTGAGTGACGCAGGGGGCTCGGCCGAATCCGAAGGCTCAGAAGCGGGTTCTGACGACTCAGAAGAAGAGACGGTTGAAGAAAATCTGCCGCCTCCCGGCCCGCCCCCCCCCGAAGAGCCTAAAGATGACTGCCCCAAGTGCCCAGGTGGTGGTGCCCCCGCCTGGATGGCGACTTTCGCTGATATGGCAACGCTATTGATGGCCTTTTTTGTTTTGCTGTTGAGCTTTGCCGAGACAGAGGTGCCTAAATTCAAGCAGGTAGCCGGCTCGCTGAAGCAGGCATTCGGTATTGAAAAGATTGTGCCCAAGGTCACGATCCCTATGGCACGCAGTATCGTGGTGGAGAACTTTACTCCCGCCGTTGCCGAGCGCTCGGTAATGGACATCAAAGAGCAGCGGTCTGATTTTGTCCGTGGCGACTTCATTGAGAAAAAAACGGAAGAAGGCGAATACGAAGACCCCATTGAAAGCGATTTTCAGCAGGTGCAGGAGGCACTAGAGCAGGAACTCAATAAGGGTATGGCCGACGTTCGCATAGAGAACGGCGAGATCAAAGTCACGTTGGTGGACCCCGCCGCTGCGGGTGGCAAGGAAGGCAATGAGGGTGAGGGTAAAGGGGGACAGGTCGCCCAAGAAACACTGGATGCTGTTGCCAGAGTGGCCGAAGTGTCTGCCACGCTGAACTCCAAGGTCGGGGTTCATTTGGCCGATCAAGCTCAGGGTAATCAGAGCGGCGCGAGCGCAACCCGTCGCCAATCACGCACCGGCGAAGGGTCTGGGATGTCAAAGTACGACCGGTTGCGCGCTGACTTGTCAGACGAGATTGCGGCTGGACTGGCGGAGGTCGAAAAGGACGGTGACAAGATTATCGTCAGGCTTGCAAGTCAAGGAAGTTTCACCTCCGGCTCTTCGAATTTGAGGCAGGCCTTCACGCCCACGCTGGCGCGCCTCGGAAATAGCCTCGCACAATACCCTGGCAGCGTCATGGTTGAGGGGCACACCGATAACGTGCCCGTGGCATTCAGCGAGCGCTTCAAGTCCAACTGGGATCTGTCGGCAGCGCGCGCTGCGTCTATCGCTGACTTTTTGCTGAACTCTACCAACCTGGAGGGAGGCAATGTGCAGATCGCCGGGTTTGCGGATACGCGACCACTCGATAGCAACGATACTCCAACGGGTCGTGCCCGCAATCGGCGTATCGAAGTGATCGTGGACGATAATTGAGTGATCAGGGGAGCATAGTCGTGGCTGAAGACGAAAACGTCGACGTCGAAACCCCAGAGGGTGAGGTGCCCGAGGCCATCGAATCGGACGAGGCGGAGGCCGTTGAAGCGGAGGTTGTGGCGCCTGAAATCCCTGAGGAAGAGGCTGATATTGGCCCCCCGCCCGACCCGCCCGAGGAACTGCCGCCCGTCGAGTGTCCGAAATGTGCGGGAGGTGGCGCACCTGCCTGGATGGCGACCTTTGCCGATATGGCAACGTTACTCATGGCATTTTTTGTACTGTTGCTGTCCTTTGCGCAGATGAACGTGCCTAAGTTCAAAGAGGTCAGTGGCTCAATGAAAGACAGCATGGGTGTGCAGCGCGTGGTGCCGGTGGTAGAACCCCCCACGGCCGACAATATTATTGCCAGCCAGTTCATGCAGGCTAAGGTCGAGCCAACGGCACTTAGCACAATCAGTGAGCAAACTACAGACGAGGAGCAGCCGCCGGACCCCGAATTAAAGATCACAACCAAGCCCTCCAATGATCCGAATTCCTCGGATCTGGAGAAGGTCAGAAGCGCGCTCAAAGACGAGATTACGCGCGGTCAGGTGGAGGTGACCGAGACCGATGGCAGGATCAGTGTTGTCATGACCTCTGATCAAAAGGATGGTGAAAAGCAGGGTTCAGAGGGGCTCGAGTCTGGTCAACGGCTTGACGAGGACACGGTGGCGCTGTTTGCCAAGGTGGCGCAGGCTCAGGCCGAGGTGGTGTCCGAGGTGGAGGTGCTGCGCTCACCCTCCACAGAACAGCAGTCCTTCGATAGCGCCCAGGGCTCAGATGCTCAGGAGGGTGAGGACGTTGCTCAAAGTGAATATGAGCAAATCCGCAGTCGGCTGACCACCGAGATTGCTAATGGCCAGGTCAATGTTGAACGTATCAATGACGAAGTCAAAATTAGCCTTGCGGACCAGGGCGCATTCGTAAGTGGCAGCGCTGATCTGCGCAATAGCTTCTATAGCGTACTGGCGAGTGTTGGTCAGGCGTTGGTAGACAGCCCTGGCCAAATCACTGTCGCCGGTCATACTGACAACGTACCGGTGGCGTTTAGTGAGCGGTTTCAATCTAACTGGGATCTTTCAGCCGCGCGTTCAGCGTCAGTTGCTGACTATCTGGTAGGAGAGCGCTATATCCAGTCCGACGCAGTCATAGTGACGGGATACGCCGACACCGTGCCGATCGCATCCAATGATACGGCTACCGGTCGGTCACAAAACCGCCGCATCGAAATAACGGTAAAAGGGGGATCAGGATGATCTTGCGTTACAGTTCTAAGGCTATTTTCAGGCTCATTTTGGTAGCGACAAGCCTGATGGCGGACCCTGCCCTAGCAGAGACCAAGGCGGAAAAGGTATTTTTGGAGCGGGTTAAATCGGTCTCTACTATCGATGACGCCAAGCTGTCCGATGAAGCACTGGTTATTTGGCCTTCACCAGATGTGCAGTCGGGCCTAGATTATGAGGGCATGGGCGAACAACTTTGCCTGGAACACAAAGTTTATGGATATCTGGTCATCTGGTTCATGGATTCTTCCAAGTACCGTCGCGAAAAAGAGATGGCCATGCTCCAGAGCTACGTCTGCCTGGAAGACGCTTAGTGCATTCCCTTGTAGGCCGCTTGCGGGAAAAGCTGAAAAGCGGCTGGCGCCTTTTTTTTCTGGCGGCATTTGGCTTCCTGCTGCTCGGTGGCTGCGGCGTTGGATCCGGCGCCTCCGACTCTGGCAATGGCTCTGGTGCGGGAGCCGGCAGCGGCACACCACCCGAAGAACTCTCTATTAAGCTTGAGGGACAGGTAAAATACCGAGCGGACGAGGGGGTCTCCCTCAGTTACACCGTCAGTGGTAACAGCGCCGTGAGCGCAACGGTCGCATACGACGGACCGGTTGAGCTGAATCACGATACTGAGAAAAAAATCATATCTGGTGATTCGTTGTTGCCTGGCACTCACCTAGTCAAGGTGACAGCCACGGCCGAAAGTTTCTCCGCAGAGGACGAGATAACGCTTTTCATCGACGCCAACTTTGGCGGGCAATACGGTGGTGGTGGCGAGAGTCAGTTCTCTTTGACGATGGGCCGCAGTCAGGTCACGGAGACCGATGAAAATAATTACGTCCTGACTCGCTCGGGTACGCTTTATTGGTACTCGCAGGCTACGGACGCGACGGAGTTCGTCAATCTGTTATGTGTGGCAGACGTCGAAGTCAGTGGCGACGAGGCATCGGGCTCAGGCTTGTGCAAGGAAGTAGTCGATGATCAGCTGCAGGTGCGCACGGTGATCGGGCTTATTGTGACTTATAAAAAAACTGGCGAACTCGGACTCACCTATTCCTATGAGGAGACGGATGAATCCTTCGATGTCGATTTTTCGGTCGCAGGGGAGGCCTATGTATCGCCTACTCTCGATCTGACAGGCATTTACCGATCTGCCTTACTCGAGAATCTCGACTATCTCAACGTCACCCAAAATAATATTTCTGGCGACAGTTACAATCTCGCGACCCCACGCTGTGGCATCACCGCCACACTGTCTCGTTACGACACCGAATTGATCACTGCCACGGAGGGCGATGGTTCGATCATTCCTGCCGAGGCCATCACTATCGATAACTGTGACTTGACTAGCCAGACGGGCTACGCGGTGTCCGTAGGTGACGCAACCGGGTCTGGTCAGTCTGGCCTGATGCTCATATTGCAAAGCGGCATCAGTGACAGCGTTGTCCGATTCGACCTATATACCCGCCGCGGTAGCGAATACACCGACCCACTTAGCAAGCTTCGCTATGCCCGCGTGTGTTATCAGGGCGTGCCCACCTCTCAAGCGGCAGTGTATGGGGTGACGGAGTCCGACTGTGAGGCACTCACTCCCTAAGCACACCCGGCCAACCGTATTTTTCGGTCTTTTTGAGATTTGCCTGCATTGCAGGCTCGGTTCTATGATGTGTTTAGACAGACTGTGAGGCGCTGTCTGGGGGATTGAGCTTGCAATGAAACTTTTTGGGTTGTTTGGCAAGTCGTCTGAAGATGACAACAGCACCAGTACCGAGAATTCGATTCCGTCGGAGCCATCCAAAGTGGCCGACGAACCCCAGCAAACACCTGAACCACAGTCACAGGCAGCAGTTGACAGAGGGGCCACCATGAGTGATGTGATCAAAGCGGTGACTGATCAGTTTGCGCTGATCAATGCCGACAGTGATGCTGATTTACGGGCGGTAGGTGCCGCGCTGTGCCAGATTCCCGAGGGCATGTCGCCATTGTCGGCCGGATTTTCATCTTTTCGACACGAAGTGTTGCACGCGATCTTGATAACCGGGGAAGGAGATGGACTTGCGGAGCGTGCGCTGGTGTTGAATAAGTGCCTGACCTCCATCGAGGATTCCCCCGATCTCGCGGAGCAGGGGACCGCATTGCGCGTTTTGGCGCAGGAGTTGCAGGAGGGGATGCTCGCTGCAGAATCGGCCGCAAATACTGATGGCGGTGCAGAGGCGTCAAATGACTCCACCACGCAGTCGACGCCTACCTCACAGGGTGCCGATGGATCAGTTGAGAGTTCGGACTCAGAGTCGGCAGAGCGACCGTCCGCGATGTCCGCGCAGGAGACTACGTTGAGCTCTGGCTATGATGACAGCGGCGGTGATGATGTAGAAACCCGGCAAGAGTTTGTGCCTTCGGAGCCTGTTCTTGAGGTAATAGAAAGCCCCGAGCTCGAGACCCAGGATTCCCTCGAGGGCCACGCTGACAGCGACCCGGTCGGCGAAGTGTCGAGTGCGCCTGAAGCCGCTGAGAAGGAGCCTGAACAGCAACTTATCGGCAAGCTGGCCCATGCAGATCAGCTTATCGCCTCGGTCGGTGAAGCGCGCGCGGGGATACAGTCAGAGCGCGCTAGTGATACTGCAGAACATTTTGGTGAGTACGGCGATGAGCTGAGGGAGTTCATTGCCGCACTCAGTGGTGTTACAACAAGTTGTCTGCAGGCTCTGGATGGCTGCTTTGCACGTGAGCTCGACACCCTGTCGCATTATCGGGATGTCTGTGCCGAGCTCGAGCAAGGCGCCACCCGGTCGGCAGACTTGCGGCGCTGCATCACGTTTATTGATGCTGGCCTGCGCGGCGAACCGGTTGCCGACGATCTTTCCGGGACGGAGAACGAGTGGTTGGGATCACTCTCCAATGAGCTGGCAAGTGTCAGCAAGGAGCAGAGTGCGATAGCAGCTGAGAAAGGCCAGCAGATCAAAGGACAGATCGCAGAGATTCAGCTGGAGGCAGATCAGGCCAATGAACTGATTAAAAAACTGGGTGCGGAGACTCTCGAGCCGCCTGCGACAGTGCTGCAATCGCTGACCAGCAGCGACTTTGCATCCGAGGACGACGACGTCGAACCCGAGGTTGATTATGAGGATTCGATCGATCAGTACATCGAGTGGATGAAGAGGCAACGAGAGGCGATCCGCGATCAGCGCAAGCGGATAGAGGAGCTGGACCAGAAGATGGCCGATGCGGAGCGAGAGGCTGACCGGCAGTATTCGGGCAGGCTGGAACCGGTTCAGCGGCGCAAGGAAGAGTTGACCCGTAATCTTGAAGACGCACTTCACAGTGCGAACAAAGATGCTGAAGAAACGGAAGCGCGCCTTGATGTGCTTACTCAGGATGCATCGACGTTGATCGACGAGTATAGGGTCGCTGTAGACAAGCGAGCTGCCTTTGCCGCCAATGTCGAAGACGCGATGGCCAGTGCCATGATCCGGTTGGGCAAGGTGCTGGACGAAGCCAATATGATAAGTGCCGCCGACGGTAGTAGCGACAAGTGAAGATGAAACCTGAGGTCATGCGAGGCGGCTCGGGTTTGGGGCTTTTCCTAGCCTTGGTCCTCGGTGGCTGCTCGCAGGATGAGCCCACCGAAGCCGAACGCAAGCGGTGTTTTGACCGGTATATCCTGGAGCATCAGGAGGAGTATCCGGTCGAGACACTGAAGAAAACTGCGGCGCTAAAATGTTACTCCTGAACACATCCCCCAAGGAATTGGGCCTTGAGTTAGTCCGGGTATTATTCGTTGGTCTAGTGATCGGTATTCTCGGCGGCGTAGCCGCTAACCTTTTTGTACTGGGTGTGGGCGAGATTGACCGGCTAATTCGCGAGCAAATGGTTGAGCAAAGCACGCTGAGCGCGGGTCTCATTCGCTGGTCGGCCCTCATCGCCGGTGCATTTGGAATATACGGACTGAAACAGGCGTTCAAAATGGATCGCTGGCATGGGCCGGCGGATGCCATCCTCGGTGCACACCGGCCCGACGCACCCTTCCCGGCGCGTGAAGGCTTTATCTCGACCACCGCGGCGTTCGTCTCAGCGAGCGCCGGTGCCTCGGTGGGTCAATATGGGCCGGTCCTGCATTTTGGTGCTTCTGTAGGCGCTCAGGTGCGAGCCTTGTTCCCCACACGGCTCACGCCTGATATCTACGTGGCCTGCGGTGTGGCGGCGGCGATTTCGGCAGGGTTCGGTGCTCCGATCGCCGCCGTGGTGTTGGTGTCAGAGGCGATACTGCGACATTTCGCGGTGAGAGCTGTGGCGCCCATCACGGTGTCAGCGATTGTGGCGACCGCTGTCACCCCACTTTTTTTTGATCGGGTGTCGCCGTACTCGGTGACTGCCAGTCCCACCGACTGGGGGTTGATCCCCGTCGTGCTGGGGCTAGGTGCCTGTGCTGCCGTGTTGGCAATTGTCTTTATGCGCTCGCTGTTGCGCACAGCGGCTTGGGCCAAGTCCCTCAATAACGAACTCGCCATGCTACTACTGGCTGCGACGCTCATGGCCCTGATCGGCATGCTGGTGCCCGAAGCGGTGGGACTCGGCACCCAATCGGTGAATGATCTGTTGGCGGGCGAAAAGTTGGTTGGCGAGGCTGCGCTGATGCTGATTGCCAAACTTGTTGCGACCGTCGTCTGTATCGGGCTGGGCCTAGTGGGTGGCGTCTTCTCCCCTGCGTTGTTTCTCGGCGCATCACTGGGTTATCTGGCGGGTTTTTTAGCGGTGGGTCTGGGCTTTGATCCGTCCGCTGTTGTCATGCTCACCGTCGTGGGCATGGCGGCGGTCGCCGGGTCGGTGATTGGTGCACCGATTGGTGTCGTTCTGATCGTTTTTGAATTTACGCGCAGCTACGAGTTCGCTGTTGCGGCGATTCTGGCGGTGTCGATGTCGTCTTTCATCTCGACGAGATTGTTCTGCTACTCATTTTTTGACCGTCAGCTCATCGCCCGGGGTTTTGATCTGCGGCAGGGGAGGGAGTTCCTCTCGCTCAAAGATATCTCTGTGGCCGATCTCGACGTCGAGGTGGTGGAGTCTGTGACCGAGGGTATGACAGGGGAAGACCTCGTAGCGCACTTGCGGGCGTCCCACCGAACCGAGGCCTATGTGGTAAATCCGCAGGGCACCTTGACCGGCGTGGTCCCCATATTAACGGCGCTCGCGAACCCGGATCAAACCGCGTCCGCATTGATTGGGGATGATTATCTCGTGCTCAACCTGAGCGATGATCTTCAACAGGCGTTAGGGATTGCGCGCCGATTTGTCGGCGAGGCCATTCCAGTTGTCGATGAAGCGGGCGCTCTTGTCGGTTGCCTCAGTGAAGGTGCCATCCTGGGCGGTACATTAGATCGCCAGGAGGAGGTAAAGGGACGTGAGCGCAACTAGCCGCTTTCTCGCCTGTTGTATTGCCCTAATATGGCCGCACGTCGGCATCGCGGACACCCGAGACGATCAACTTCGTGCTGGTCTGGCGGCCATGGAGCGACAACACTACGCAACGGCAATGCGAGCCTGGTATGACCTCGCCGCTGCCGGGGATCCGCAGGCACAGCACAACATTGGCTATCTGTACGAAGAGGGGCTGGGTGTGATCCAGCAATACGACGTGGCGATGGACTGGTATCGTCGCGCTGCCGGTGGTGGCCTTGCAGAGGCCGAACATAATCTTGGCATGATGTACGTCGAAGGCCGTGGCGCGGCGAAGAGCTGGGCTCAGGGGCTGATTTATTTTCGCAAGGCAGCGGACAAGGGCTTGACCGAGAGTCGCTACATGATCGCGCTAAGCTACTTCGAGGGCGAGGGCCAGATTCAGAACCGACGGCTCGCCTACGAAGGGTTTCGCAAGACCGCCATCGAAGGTTACGCCGACAGTCAATA
>Ga0160422_10001459_pt1 | contig 14783 bp, 11 predicted proteins | sample Fk160mmetaG_FD_108192 | JGI IMG/M metagenome (GOLD analysis project Ga0160422, IMG submission 108192) | Marine microbial communities from the Central Pacific Ocean - Fk160115 60m metaG | ecosystem: Environmental > Aquatic > Marine > Oceanic > Photic zone | place: The Central Pacific Ocean...
GATAGCATACCTCCATTATTGTTTTTAATAGGTCGTTTTTCATATATAGTTCTGAACTCCTCTAATAGATTTACTAAATTAAGTTCTTCAAACCATTCAGGAGATTTTATTTTCAAAATGTAAATTTAAAATAAAACTATTATCTCACGAATTTAATCTTTTTTGTTGTCCTGTGTTTGTTATTTTACTTTTTAAGGTGGTTTGTCTGAAAGGTCTACTCTATCGATGCAATTGAGAGCTAGTTCTTGATTAAATTTTGGAAGATTTAAGTATTTATAAATAGTAAATGAAATATTATTCGAAAAGTTAAAATATTTTGAAAAATAGTATTTCTTTCATTCAATTGAAGCTATTGAAATATAATCCGATTGTTTTCTTATATTCTGAAGATATTTTACTGATTATTTTTCTTAAAAAAATCAAATTCTCTAGAAGTTAATCGATTTAATTAATTATTGTTCTTGGTAAATTTTATGAATCTACTCCCGAAGACCAATTAATAACTAAAAAATATTTCATCTAAAGATCTAAGTAAATTAATTATAAAGTTTTACTTTCTCCAAATTTGTGATTAATATTTTTTAATGTAAGTATTTTATTAAATAAGTTTTAAATAATTAATCTCATTTAAAACGAATTAAATTATTTTTTTATTTTTATTTTTGATTAATAAATATTAAGCGAATTAGAATCTTTATTTAAATTGAAATAAGGACTAATTCTTTTTTTTCTATAATGAGTCAGATATCGATTTTTAAAATTAGCTATGACCATTAACTTAAGCAATAAAGTATTCAGGTCCATATTTTGAAAACTTTTATACATTTTTAACAATAAAAATAGCTCTTTTCAATACAAACTTTTATTTAATCAGAAAAAATTTTCGTTAAAGTAGTTTTCTTCTATTATTTATTAATAACTATATTTTATATATTCATTAAAAAAGATTACTTTAATAATTTAGTTTGTACGTTATTCTCTCTTTTGATTATTTTTAGTAATATGACAATTTCCCTTTTTTATCTATAAGTTTACTGGAGGCGATCCATGAATTAATACTGAATGAAAAAATATAAAATCACCATGTTTTATTTTTAAAGTTTTTAATTTGTTATCCTTAATAATATTCTTTGCTATTTATTAGAATAAATTTATTAATCATAATATTAAAAATGGTTATTAAAATTAATAATTTAAAAATTTTTTAGATATATTTAAAAAAGTTCTACAAAAGAAAATAATTTAAAAAATCTTTTTTATAAAAAATAATCTTTTAAGAATCCTATTAATAAATAACAAAGTAATCAATCTTTTTGAAAATTTTGGCATTTTATTTTTATAAAAATAAACTTCTTCATATACTTTTTCTTTTATATTCTTAAGGTATTTTAAATATTCTTTTGCAGCTTTACCCCAGACAAAATTTGGATGTTTAATATATATATCATTATGTTTAGATACATGTTCAGGACTTATTGATTTAATTCCTGAGAAATGAAAAGCAATAACTTTTTTATTATTGAAAAAATAGTTATTATTTTCATCGCAACTCAAATTTCCTTCCCATAAATTCCAATGACCTAAATTAAAACGATTTTCAAAAGAAATAGTACTTTGTCTAAAATAAATGGGGATTAAATTTATCCATAATTGATCAACAAATAAAAAATCATATTCATTTTTTATCCCCTTATTAATTCTATCTCCTGAACATTCAGAAAAAGATAAGAGTCTTTCTTCTAACCAAAGGATTGCTTTTAATGAAATTTCACCTCTTTTAAAGCCTATTAAACCACTGTTATATAAGCCATATTTTAAAAAGACTAATTCATTACTTATAATTGCATCTCTGCTAGAGTGAGGTAATGATGAATGAGATGTAATAAGAATTTCTGAATCAATGTAATAGTTAAAAATTTCATCTAAAGAGGAAACAACTGCAATATCTGCATCCAGCATTAACCATTGCTCAATATTAGTATTTTCATAAATATATCTATGACATGAACCTCTTAAAGCATTGCATAACTCAAATGGAGAATAAGACAAAATAAGTTTATCAATAATCTTTTTATCAATTATTTCTTCTAAAGGGATATGCTTTAAATTTTTATAGTGTTTTAAAAAATTAATATTTTCTTTTTTTAATTTACCAATTGTGAAAAGATAGTGTTTTATCTTTGGATTATTTTTTTCTAAATATTGATGACAAACTAAAGCATCTGCAATATAGTCGTTTGAAATTAAAGTAGATATTGCTTTTTCAGAAGTCATAAATTTTGATTATTTTTTTAAATATTCTTTTCAAATTATATTATCAAAAATATAATCATTTTATTTAATAGCATTCTGATTTTCCGCAAATCATAAAATTATAACTAATCTACCTTTAAAATTTAAATAATTTTTTATTATTATAAAATGAATCCATTTATATTTTTGCATTCACTTTAAAAATAATCATAAGATAAATTTATATCCTTATCTGATATTTATTGAATTAATGGATTAGGATTAGTATAATTTTTATATGCCCAGTAATCATCTCAGCATGCTATGGGAAACTTATTTATTGATGTATATTTAAAATAAATATCATAATTATTTTTTATAAAGAATTTATCTTGATTATTAGGTTAAACTGCAATTGTTTTACATTTTCTATTTGCGCTGGATGGTTGGTAAGCTTTTTAAATAAAATATTAAATTATTTTTCTTATACTGGCTTTTTTTTTGCATTTTTATGAATAAACTTTTAATGAAATCTAGAACAAATAATTATTTTTTCTTTTATGAAGATCTACTTTTTTTCTGTTTTACTTGATAAAAAATTAATTCGAGTTTCTATCAATAATGAAATTTGCTTAAGAAAACCAAACAAAATAAATTAGGCAAAGGCATCTAGAGATTATCTTATAAATCTAAAAGAATAACAAAACAAATTAATTAAATAATTTTATTTTTATATAAAAAATATACCTATAAAATCAATAGAAATATATCTTTATAAATATTTTAAAAGATTAATCAAATATATTTTTATAAACTAAAATAGTTGAGTATTTATTTGAAAATGATAGATAATATTAATTGGTTAGTTATTGGTGGTTCAGGATATATAGGTTCCCACATTTCTAGATATTTTTTAGAGAAAAAAGAAAATATTTATATTCTTGATAATTTATCTACTGGTTTAAAAAAAAGAAATGTAAGCAAAATAAATTTTTATAGCTTTGATTGTAGAGAAACAAAAAAATTAAATGATTTACTCAATAAAAAAAATATTAGAGGTGTTATACATTTGGCTTCTTTAAAACAAGCTAGAGAGTCACTAAGAGAACCATTAAAGTATTGGGATTCTAATATTAATGCTACTATTAGCATCTTAAAATCATTTGAAAATTCTCCAGTTAAATTTCTTCTTTTTAGTGGTTCATGTTCAATTTATGGAAGCAGTAATGAAGTAATAGAAGATATTAGACCAAATCCTCTAAGTCCTTATGCCTGGACAAAGTTATGTTCAGAACAAATAATTAAAGATTGTTCGAGATATTTAGATTTATCTTGGATGAGCTTAAGATATTTCAATGTTATTGGAAACGGTGATTTTCCTTTCGCTCATGATACCAGTAAGGAATGTTTAGTTCCATCAATCTTTTCAAAGTTATCTTTAGGTGAATTACCCAAAATATTTGGCACTAAATTTCCGACAAAAGATGGATCAGCTGTTAGAGACTATATAGATGTAAGAGATTTAGCTGAGATTCATTTTCTTGCAGCTAATTTCTTAATTTCCAATAAAGAAAAACTTTCATTAGAACTAAATGTAGGAACTGGAGAGCCAATTACAGTATTAGAGATATTTAGTAAGATTTGTAGTGTCTTAGATATTAAAGAAGATTTTGAAGATTTGGGAAGCAAACCTACAGATCCTCCTGCTATTTGGGCGAATACAAATAAATTTAAAAAGTTATTTAATTGGAAGCCAAAGTATACATTAGAAGACTCCATTAATTCATATATAAAAAATACATCATATAAAAAAGATGAAAAAATTTATAAAAAGAGACTATAAAATTTAAATTTTCCATCTAAACAAATTTTTTAAAATTTTTTTATGTTATATAATAATTACAAGTAATTCTCTACAGATGACTTATGTTTTAGGCATTTCATGTTTTTATCATGATAGTGCTGCTGCTTTAATTCATAATGGGAATATCATAGGTGCTGTCCAAGAAGAAAGATTTTCTAGAAAGAAGCATGATTCTAGATTTCCAATTAATTCTATAAAATACCTTTTAAATAATTCAAAAATTACACTTAATGATCTTTCGCAAATTGTCTATTATGAGAAACCATTATTGACATTTGAACGATTATTAGAAACTTATATTGGTATAGCGCCAAGGGGAGTAAGATCTTTTATTGCTGCCATGCAAGTTTGGTTAAAAGAAAAGTTATTTTTGAAATCACAATTAAATAAAGAGTTTGAGGCAATTCATAAAGAATTAAAATCTTCTGATAAACTTAAACTACCAAAGTTATTATTCTCAGAACATCATTTATCTCATGCAGCTTCAGCCTTTTTCCCAAGTCCATTTGAAGAAGCATGTATTTTATGTATGGACGGTGTTGGAGAATGGTCTACCACATCTGCATGGTTAGGTAAAGGTAATAAAATAAAGCCATTATGGGAAATTAATTTTCCACATTCATTAGGACTTCTATATTCAGCATTTACTTACTACTGTGGTTTTAAAGTAAATTCGGGAGAATATAAATTAATGGGTTTAGCACCATATGGAAATCCAATTTATGTAAATAAAATCAAGGATAATCTTATTGATATCAAAGAAGATGGCACATTTAGATTAAATATGAGTTTTTTTAAATTTCATAGGGGTTTTAGAATGACGAGCAGAAAGTTTCATAAACTATTTGGTGCTCCCCCTAGAGAAAGTGAAACTAAATTAAATCAAAAATATATGGATTTAGCTGCATCAATTCAAGTTGTTACTGAAGAAATAGTTCTAAAACTTTGTAGAACTTTAAGAAAAGAAACAGGATTAAAAAATATTTGTTTGGCAGGAGGAGTTGCATTGAACTGCGTTGCAAATGGAAAAATACTTAAAGAAAAAATATTTAATGAAATATGGATTCAACCTGCTAGTGGAGATGCAGGTACATCGTTAGGAAGCGCACTTGCCATTTGGCATCAGTTCCTGAATAAAGAGAGAAATATTGACCCTATTGATTCTATGAAAGGTAGTTATTTAGGATGTAATTATTCTAATGAAGAAATAAAAAAATATTTAGACAAAATAAATGCCCCTTATGAAGAGATGGATGATCAAAAATTATTTCATAAAATTGCAGATTATTTAGATCAAGGTAAAGTAATAGGCTGGTTTAATGGTCCAATGGAATTTGGACCAAGAGCATTAGGAGCTAGATCAATAATTGGAGATCCAAGGAATACTAAAATGCAAAGTATTATGAATTTAAAAATAAAATTTAGAGAAAGTTTTCGACCTTTTGCGCCATCAGTATTAGAAGAAGATATATCTAATCAATTTGAAATAAATTGTACAAGTCCTTATATGTTGCTTGTAGCTCCAGTAAAAAAAGAACTTTGTAAGGTTATGAGTAAAAAGGAAAATGAGCTTTTTGGTATTGAAAAATTAAATATCCCTAGATCAAGTTTACCTGCTATTACCCATATAGATTACTCTTCTAGGATTCAATCAGTTTCTCAAAAAACAAATCCAAGGTATCATGCCTTAATTAAAGCTTTTAAAGATAAAACAGGATGTCCTACTATTGTCAATACTTCTTTTAATGTCAGAGGTGAACCTATAGTATGTACTCCTGAAGATGCCTTTAGATGTTTCATTAGGACTGAAATGGATATTTTAGTTTTACAAAATCAAGTACTCTTTAAAAATAAACAGGGTAAATTTGAAAATGATAAATCCTGGATGCAAGAATTTGAACTAGATTAATTATGGATAAATCTAATTCAATTAAAAAATATAAAGAATTTGGATACTTAATAGGATTTGGTTTCCCCTTAATTATTGGATATTTAATTCCTTTGTTTTCAGGGCATGCATTTAGAACCTGGACTTTATTTTTTGGAATTCCTATATTAATTATTGGTATTATCAAACCTAGTTTATTAAAGTATCCCTATAAAGGATGGATGAAGATAGGACATATTCTAGGATGGATAAATAGTAAATTAGTTCTTGGAATAGTATATATATGTGTTCTTATTCCTATAAGCTTAATCATGAAATCATTAGGTCATAATCCGCTAAAAAACATCAATAAAAAAAATAAAACTTACAGAGAAAAAATAAATTCAAAAGAAATAAACTTTTATAGAATTTTTTGATTAAGATGAATTATTCATCCAAAATTGTATTAATCTTTAGCCTTCTACAATTACTGTGCTTAGGAAACTGGTAATCTTTTTACTATTGAAAAGCATTTTACTATTAGTAGAAAAAATAAAGGCCCTGATAAATATTTTCCGCTTGAACCTGATGAATTAAGTAATTTATTTCAAGAACCTAATATTGATTGGCAAGCCATAGTAATAAAAAGTTTCAACAGTCAAAAAATTGAATCTGATAATTTAGTTTTTAGATGTTCTCTTAATTATATAAATGATATAAAAGCTGGTGAAAAAATTACGCAAAAAGATATTAGAAGAAGAAGAATAGTTTTTGGCTTGTCTCCAAAATATTACTAAGAAATAATTGCTAAAACTCTTTTAATAGATGTTGTCAGAGGTCAACCTATATAATGAGATGACTTTATTTAAATTGTCTATGGGATACTTTAATAATTCATTCTTAATCTTTATATCAATTTATATACCAATGTTGGTTATGAGTGTTTTTTTAAATGTCTTAGAAAAAAACAAAGGTTTAATAACTCCGAAAGATAATTCAGATAAGGCGTTTAAAAATAATCAAAAAATAGTTGCTGTTAATGAAGGATATTTACCCTTCTATCATCCATGTGAAACAAAAAGACATGCAAGAAGTTCAAATATCCATCCAATTGGTACTATTCCAAATGTAAAAAATTATTATTGTGATGAAGGTTATGGGTTGATTAAATATAAAACTGATAGATTTGGCTTAAGAAACGCAGATCAAAAGTGGGATAAAATTATAAATAATAATAATATTTTTATTATTGGTGATTCTTTTATTCAAGGTGCATGTGTCCCTTACAAATCTACAATTCCAAACAATATCCAAAATTTAACTAATATTAATACACTTAATCTTGGAAGCTCTTGTAATTGTCCTTACGAATATAGTGCAATATTAAAATCAATTGTAAATCCTATTATTTCTAAATCTGATAAATCAAATATTGTAGTACTTACTTTTTATGATAATGATGATGTTGATCCGAATCTTTTAGATGAAAAATTCATAAATAATTTAAAGGATATAATTTCTCTTTCCTCTGAAGGGAAGGTTAATCCAAGCAAAGAGTATATTGATAATATTAATAATATTATTTTTAAAAATTATGCAACCAAAAATAAAGACATAATAAATGAAATTAATAATTCACAAGGAAAATCAAATAATAGTGATTTCAAATCAAGCTTAACTTATGAAATTATTTCCTTATATCCTATAAGGGGAAGATTAAAAAAACTATTTATAAGGCCTCCAGAAAGATCAATTGAATTACTTTCTAGAATCTGTTCTAATAAATGCAAGCCATATGTTGCTTATATTCCCAATAGTTCTTATTGGAGACCTAATCCAAATTCAAATTTATTTAAAAAAAGATTAGAAAATTTTACTAAAAGAATGGATATTAAATTTATTGATACTGAAAATGTTATTGATAAGAAAAGCTTAAAAGATTTTTCTCCAGATGGTCCACATCTCTCAAAGGAAGGATATAGAAAAGTAGCTAAATATATGAGCAAATATCTTCTAGAAAGATAGATATTAAATGTAGTAGTTATCTCTAATATTTGTCCACGAATATTAGTTAATAAACAATTGTGTATTAGGCTCATTATTTAATTGTTTATTTTTTTAAATTTATTAGATTTGAATATTAGGAGTACAGATACTATTGATTTTATAATTACAAGAAATTAATGTTAGTATATTATAATTTCAAAATTGTAGAAATTATTAAAATTTAATTCTAAATTAAAATTAATATGAAGAAATATATTTTCCTAAAATCATTTTTCAAATGATAATGCATAGTTTTTATTTAATAAATAGCCAATGAATAGTATTAGAATTGAGAGAATTAATAAATATACAATGTTTAGATATAAGTAAGTTAAACATAAAGTTGAAGTAGCTGATAAATATATGAAACAAACTTTTTGGGGATTCATTCCAGATTTATATAGTCTTTGATAAAGATGAAGAGTATGTGCCTTAAAAATAGGTTGCCTATAAGAGATCCTTTTTAATAAACAAGTAATTGGATCTGCTATTAAGGGTAATAATATAAGGAGAAGACCAGTGACATCTATGAAGGTTGGAGATTTTAAAATAATTCCTGCATAAACAGAACCTAAAAATGTGCTGCCAGCATCTCCCATAAATATTTTTGCAGGGTGCCAATTCCATAAAAGAAAACTTAATAATAAAGCTAAAAATGGATAAAAAGATAAATTTAATGATATTGTTGCTGTGAGAATAACTAAAAACATATTACTAATTAATAATCCATCCATTCCATCCATAAAGTTCATAAAATTAATTAAACTTATAATGCAGAAAGAAATAAATATTGACATTAAAATTTTAATTCCAAAAGGAAATTGAGTAATAAAATTTAAATCTATAAAATGCATTAATAAAATTGAAGTTATTAAGTGAGAAATAAATCGCCCTAATTTTGGAAGATATTTCATATCATCTAAAAAACCAATAAATGATAAAGGGAGACAAATTAATGGAATAAAATTCATATCCTTAAGACATAATATTGATCCAAATATTGAAAAAAATAATCCCCCTCCAGAAGGAGTTGGTCTTTGATGATTTTTTCTAGAATCTGGTTTATCTAAAATGATTAATCTAAAAAATGGTATTAAAAAGTTATATGAAATTAAACCAAATATAAAAACAAATAATGTAAATATCATAAGATGGATTCAAACTTAAAATTCAGAATATTTTTTATTATTTTTAATAAAGAAAATCATAATTTAATTAAAAATTGATAGATAACTCACTAGTTTTTTTAAATATCTTATTGAAAAAGGGATTAGCCAAAATAATCCAAAAGAAGATTTATATGCATTGTATACTTCATAGATTCTATTGGCAAAAAGTCGATTACTAATTCCGCCAGGAGCAATATTTACGATATCAAGATTTAAAGTTTTAATTTTTAAATTTTTAATACTACTCATTCTAAGGAACAGATCCAAATCTGAAGCTAACTCATATTCTGTTTTAAAGCTTATTTTATTTTTAATTAATTTAGCATTAAAAATTGTTGCTTGATGCGCAGGAACTGAACCAAGAAATAGTGATAATCGAAATGTTTTGAATATTGAAAAGTTTGAACTTCTTATTATTTTACCTTTATTATTAACGTATTTGCCATTACATATTATAAGATCTGGCTCAAAATTATTCTTATAATAACTATTAATCTTTTTCACTATTTTTTCAAAAATATTTTCTGAGAATGCCCAATCATCAGAGCCCCAAAATAATATCCAATCTGACATATTCACCTTATTAACTCCTTCTATCATTGCACCATAAATCCCCAGATTAGTATCAATTTGATTTATGAAAGATAGTCTTTTATCTATGCAGCACTGCTCTTCTAACCACTTTTTATGTTCTCTAGATGAATTACCATCAACAAATATTAATTTCCAATTTATGAAAGTTTGCTTCTTTAATGAATTAATTAATTTTGGTAGAAGAGTATAAGAATTAAGTGTTGGGATTATAAGAACAAGATTCATTTTAAATTTACTTTAATAATTTGGTAATTTATTAAATATTCAGGAAATATGATGCTTTGTCAAATATAATTATTCTAATATTAACCCTAAAGCTTTTTGTTAAGTATTTTTTGGTATTGTAAAGAAATCTATTTAAAATGACATATATTTTAGGTGTTTCATCTTCTTACTTTAAATATTCTATTTCTTAGAGATGAAGAAGTCTTTTATATTTATCTGTATTGGTTTAATAGTTTCTTATTTTACTTCAAGGGTAATATTAAAAAATAATTTTGAATTTTTATTAAATCCTACAAGTATTGAAATAGTAATCATATGTATATTTTTTTATTTGGTAAGTCTTATCTTTAGGGGGATAAGAATTTATATATTGTCTAATAATGATAAAAAATCCTTGATAAGCTGTATTTATTTACAGTTGAAAGTAACTTCTTTTCAATTAATTCTTCCATTTAGATTGGGGGATTTAGTAAGAATTTATATTTTTAGAAAATATTTAAATGGTATTTCAGAATCAGTTACGATATTTGCTGCAGAGAAAATATTTGATTTATTAGCAGCATTTTCAATATTTTTTATTTGGATGATTCCTGATAAATTTTTTTTTATTGAAAAAATATTTGAAAATATATATCTAATTATTTTTACTATTTCTTTAATTCTTATTGGATTAATTTGTATATTTTTTATTTATTATTATTTTGAAAATATAATTTCAAAAAAAATATATCAGAGTAAATTATTAAAAATAATTTATCACATTATATTTGTTCAGAAAAAGATAATAATTATTTCTAAAAATAAAATTTATCATCTGATAACAATTACATACCTGATCTGGTTTTTTGATTCTCTTAGTTTTATCTTTATAATTCCAATAATAAAATCCTTCAAAGATATTTTATTGATTGGTCCAATAGTTGCTTTATCCTCTATCTTGCCTTCCCCTCCTTTAGGTTTATCTGGTTCAGTTCCAATAGGATTATATTGGATTCAGTTTATCACAGGAATTGAGGGTTTATTAAAATATAGTGCTAATTATTCACTATATATATATGGTTCTACGATTATAATTACAATCATTATATATTTTTCTAGATTGACCTTAGGCAAGATTAAGAATAATTTTATTGATATAAAATGATTTAAAGTATTAAAGTTATTTGTTGTATATTTATATGTATCTAAATTACAAAGTAAATACTTACTAAAAATTGGTTTTATGCAAAAATTACTAAGAATTGATATTGATAAATTAAATCTTGAGATAAAGTATTTAGAATTATCTGTAATATGTAGTGAAAGATTTTTAAATTATTTAAATTTAGCTATTAATTCAGATTATTACATAGATTTTTATTGCAATAAAAATTTTTCAAGTGATTTTGATAAAAAGGATATTTATGAAGAATTCAAGAGATTCTTTTTTGATTTCTTGAAAAAAAAAGATGTAGATATTAAATATATAAGAGTTTTTGTTAAATCTCAAGAAATTGAGATGACTAGTCAAATAAATTTAAATTATCAAAAAACTTTTGATCCAGAATCCTTTATGATATTTTTCTTTTCAAAATCTATTTTCCCTGAAATATCTCTTGTGACAAGTTTTTATAATGAGGCCGATAATATTCAAAGATTCTGGAATCAAGTTTCTAAATTAGAAAATTTGCTAAATATTAAAGAATTCGTATTTATTAATAATGGTTCAAATGATAAAACTTTGGATTATTTAGAAAATTTAAAAGCAAATGATTCTCGCATCATTATTAAATCAAATATTTCACCTTCTACTTATGCTAAAGGTTTTACATCAGCAATATCTTTTTCAAACTCAGAGTACACACTGATAACACATTCAGATTGCCAATTCGGTTTAGATACTTCTATTAAATCTTGGATTGAGCAATTATTTTATATAAATTATCTTCCAAGAAAAAAAAATATAATTGCTTTGTCAAAAAGATTAAATCGATCTAAATTTTCCAATCTTATAACTTATGTAAACTCTTCATTATCTAAATATTTTATTTTTGGTGGAGAATATTTAGATTTTAATTCTCAACCAAAAATACTTCCAACAAAATATATTAAGTCTTACATGTTAACTAAACGATATTCTGAGATTGTAAAATCTGAAGGATATGTTTTTGATTTATCACTAATAAGTCATATTTATAAGAAATTTGTATTAAATAAAAAAGAGGCTGAAATGTTTCCTTTAATCCCAATTATCACACTCCCTAGATTAACTGGAAGTAGTAGTTGGCAAAGAAATCCTGCTTCATATATTAATAATATTTTGCTTTTCCTAAAATCAATATTAAGAGAGATATTTATTTAAATGGATAATTTGAAGATAGATAATCTATTAAATAATAAAGCTTATTCTGGTGATAAAGTTGAATTGCTTTATGAAAATGATGAGAAATACATATGCAAAACTTGGTCAGATATAAATAAAGGTAAAAAAGCAATAGAAAAGCAAATTAGATTTAAAAACTTAAATATATCAGGAAATTGCATTGTAAAGACGCCAACTGTATTTGAGACAAAGACTTTAAGTGATAATGAATTTCAATCGAAAATGAGCTATGTAGAGGGCGATTGTGGAATTGATATCGTTAATAGGTCTTCAAGACAAACAATATTAAAAGTTAGAGAGGTTTTTGGTTCAATAATATACCTTAACTTTGAAAGGTCTAAATTGATTGATATCCCAATCATAAATTTTATTGAAAAGTTATCAGACGTTAAAGTTAATACGAGAAAAATAGTTTTAATAAATTTAATAGATGAATTAATTAGGCAAATTAGTCAAATGAAATATATTTCTCTCCCTATTGGTAATTGTCATGGTGATCTGACAATGTCTAATATAATTTTTTCAGGATCTGAAAGTATATATCTCATTGATTTTTTACCTTCTTTTGTTGAAACCCCATTATGGGATATTGTAAAGTTAGAACAGGATTTAATAATGGGTTGGTCTCATAGATATATACAGAGCGCAAAAAAAATAACAGCAAAAATAGTATTTGATAAATGTATCCCTAATCAATTCCATTTGATAAAGTCTCAATGGAAAGATCAGACAAAAATCTTATCTGCAATTAATCTTGCACGTATTGCTCCTTATGTATCTGATGACTTAACTGAACGATGGCTAATAAATAATTTATCCAAAGAAATTAAATTACTGCCATGAAAATTTTAATAACTGGTTGTGCAGGATTTGTTGGCTCTAGCTTGATAGCTTATATGAATAAATATTTCAGTGCCATAAAGATAGTAGGCATAGATAATTTTTCCTATGGTTACAGGGAAAGATTAAATGATTTAATCCTTGATTTTAAAGAGAAAAGTATTGAAGAGTTTAGTATCATTAATGATTTTAAAAAATATAAATTCGATGCAGTTATTCATTGCGCTGCAATAGCTCCACTGCCAGATAATGAAGTTGATCCCGTAAGAAGTTATGAACAAAATGTTGTAAATCCTATTCGAATTGCACAATATTGTTCAGAAATAGGTTGCAAAAAATTAATATTTCTAAGCACTGGAGCATTATACGAACTAGATGAAATATATCCTTCCTCTGAAAAAATCCATCATTTAACAAGATTTGTATATCCAACTACAAAAATGTGTGCAGAACATGCACTTCGAGCCTATTCTCAAAGTTATGGTTTAAATTGTGTAGCTTTGAGACTATTTAACTTATATGGTCCAAGACAAGATTATTCAAGAAAGCATCCTCCTTTAATTGGTTATTTATTAAAAAGTTTAATAAGAGATGAAACTGCTTATTTATATTCAGATGGTAAGCAAAAAAGGGATTATATATTTATAAATGACCTAGCGAGTTTGATAATAAATCTAATAAATTCAAAGAACTTAACTAACTTTGAAGTTTTAAATGTTGGTTCTGGAATTAGCTATTCTGTAAATGAAATTGTAGAATTATTGCAAGAAATATCTCAAAAGAAACTAACAATATCTAGATGTGAATCAAATTCTTTTTGGGATAAATATCCTAAAATATTTAAAAAACAATTGCCTTTAAAAAAGGATCTTATTTCTGAAGAGGTAAATAAATTTTCGCAAGCAAATATAACAAAACTACTTGATAAGATTAATATAAATGAGCTGACTTCAATGAAAGAAGGATTGATAGACTGCTACAATTATGCATTAGAGAAAATAAATAGATGAAGCTTATTATACCCATAGCAGGTAGATCTAGTAGATATCCAGGTATGAGACCAAAGTGGTCGCTTACTATGCCAAATGGGGAACTTATGCTGGAGAGAACAATTTCAGGTTTGGATTTAGAAAAGATATCTGAATTAATAATTATCGGACTTGAAGAACACTTTGAAAACTATAATATTTCCAGGGAATATATAATAAATTCTTTATCTACAAAAATAAAAAATCAAAATAAAAAAGTTAATTTATTATTATTACCAAATCAAACAAATAGTCAGCCTACTACTATATTTAAGTACTTAAAAAATCAAAAAGATGATTTTGCATTTTATATAAAAGATTGTGATAATTATTTTGAACATAAACCATCTGAAGGAAATATAGTTGCTTATATACCATTATCAGATTTGGATCTTATAGCGGCAGGTACAAAAAGTTATATTCGTTTTAATAGATTTCAGGAGATCGAGCAGATAGCTGAAAAATCTATTATTAGCTCTAACTTCTGTTGTGGTGGTTATGGTTTTTCTTCATCTAAGGGCTTTATTGAAACATATAAAAGTCTTGATGGAGAAAA
>Ga0160422_10001461_pt1 | contig 14771 bp, 7 predicted proteins | sample Fk160mmetaG_FD_108192 | JGI IMG/M metagenome (GOLD analysis project Ga0160422, IMG submission 108192) | Marine microbial communities from the Central Pacific Ocean - Fk160115 60m metaG | ecosystem: Environmental > Aquatic > Marine > Oceanic > Photic zone | place: The Central Pacific Ocean...
AGTTAACGGAACTAACTTTGTTCCGGGAACATTACCGGGAACTACACCTACAGTTACAGGTAATAACTTTCAAATTTATACAGATGCATCAACTAATACTACTGTTGTTGTAATAGGAAATCTGACTAATGGAGATGTTGTAAAAGTTAATGTTGAATCAAGAAATGTAGCGATAGTAAGAGCAGGTGTTGTAGAATCATTTGGTAACTTATTGGTTGCAGGCAACCTAACAGAAGTAGATTCAACAAATAATGCTAAGATTATTCGAAGGCTATCAGGTGTTGTGCGTACTTCAGATGTTGCAGTTCCGGGAGCAGTTCCAAATAACTGGAATCCTTTTGCGGCTGGTGTTAGTACAGCTGATGAATTTACATTATCAGAAACTAATGTAATACAAACTATGCGTTCATTACAAGGTAATCTTTATATCTACAGTACGGACAGTATACATTCAATGAAGCTAACAGGTAATAATAAAGCGCCTGTTGCGTTTTCTCCAGTTACAGACAAGTACGGTTGTTTAACATTGAAGTCAGTTGTTGAATATGATGGTAAACATTTTGTTGTTGGTTCAAATGATATTTATTTGTTTGCAGGGAATCCGGGAAATATTAAATCTATTTCAGATTCTAAAGTAAGGAATTACTTTTATGCTAATCTAAATCCAATAAATGAACAACAATTATTTACACTTCAAAATCATCGTGAAAACGAAATATGGCTTTGTTATCCAACACTAAGTTCGACAGGAGGCGAATGTGATGAAGCACTTATCTTCAATTACAGAGATAATACATGGACTATTAGAGACCTTAATGCAGTTACTTCAGGGGATATGGGACCAATTAAAGGAGGTGGTATACCGACTGCTACGATTACCGCAACTGGTAATAGCGGAAATGCGGGATATACTAACCGAGGTAAAAAAGAAGTTCAAGCGGTAACAATTAATGGCGCTACGCCAAGAGTAACAACGGGAACTAAAGCTGCTAAAACAGTAGCAGTGGGTACGTTTAGTAATTTTACTACTGATGTGCTTGAGGTCGTAGACCTCTCAGTTACAGGAAACTCCGGACCTGTTACAGTAAATGCAGCGAGTACAATTACTTATCCTTCGTCTGCAACATTTACTTATGATAAGGATAAATCAACTCACTTAGACGGAGGAGCAAGCGCGGTTATTAATGGTGATAGTACTATTGGTAATGTTAGCTTTCCAGCATCGGCAGTATTAGGTAATAGTTATAATGAAGGCGACACAATAACAATGACGCAATTTGTTACTGCTGTTAAGAATTATATTAATGCAGGTAGTGCGTTATCTGATTTTACAGCTACGTCTTCCTCTAATGTGTTGACGCTTACTTCAGATGTTCCCGGTCCTCGTGTATTTAGTACTTGTACTTTTGCAGTCTCAGGGAGTGGAGTAACCACTAGTATAACACCTAGCTCTACGGTTACAGGTGTAGGTGTGTACGGTATTACAGCGGCGCTTAGCCCTGCAATATCAATGACAATAACAGCTCCAGCAGTAAGCGGTGTACAAGGTGCAATTAATGAAACGATTACTTTGGACACGGGTCTTACGGCTCAAACAGCGATTAGAGATGATATCATTACTAAGCTTTCTGCTATTACTGCTTTCAATGGGTCTGCTTCTGCTATTTACAGCGTTGCAGCTAATGGTAATAATGTAAGGTTTACTTCAGTAAATGGGGGAAATCACAGTGCTTTAAGTATTGCATTCGCAACTAGCTATGGTGGTACTGCTTATACCGAAACTCAATTTGGTGGTAATCTTACTGACTCAGTAACAGTGGTTACAACAGGTGTAAACAATAGTATCCCACAACCAGTACTTACAGTAACATTTCCAGATGGCGGCACAAGCAGTACAACACTTTCAGGGACACAGTCTCGTGCTACAGTAGTGACAGCGGTCAGTACTTTAATTAATGCTGATTCAGATTGGAGTACAACAACAGGTACAGGTTTAGTTACAGCTACAGCAGCTGCAGTGGGTGTTATAAGCAATAATTTTAGCGTAGCAGTAACAAGCACAGGAGCATTACCGTCAGGTTTTAGTAATAGCACTTTCACAGGCGCTCAAACAATAGCGGGTGTAGCAGCGCATACAACAACCGATCGTGTAACTCTTACACCGCCCTTAGGTAATCCGATTACAATAAACTTTGATAATACAAGTACTTATCCTGCTTATAATCCAGGCACTCAGAACACAGCAGAAGTAACAGCTATACAAATAGCAACTGCATTAGAAGCGGCATGGACAGACACTACTCATTTTACAGTGTCACGTAGTAATGCAGTACTCACATTTACAAGTGTAGATAGAAAAAATGTGTCAGGTGACTTTGCTTATACAGTAGTTAATGGGACTACAAGAACAGGTACGTTAGTATCTCCTCTCATTACTAATTCTGTAGCAGGAAATATTGTAGTTACACAAGGTGTAGCTCCTGTTTATGCTAAAATGACTCGTGTTACAATTACAATTAATACGGCAAGTGGCAGTAGTGTTATATTTGATAGGCACTACGGTGAAGGTCCGGGTCGATTGTTAGATCCTGCTTTTACGCCAGCAGCTAATGATGATACTTATGGTGACTCAGGAGCAGCTAGTGCTGCAGCTTATCTTGCGTTATATTATAATGCTGATGCAACACAAAATGCAGCTGAATTAGCTAAACCTAACGGTACAGTAGCTACGATGCAGAGTGCATTGCTTGCGGCATTAGCAGCAATTAATACTAATACTGCATTGATTGTAACACCAGACAGTACTTCTGCACCAACTAGCATTGTAATTAACCCTAGTCAATTTGGAGCTTCTGCAAGTTATGTAACAGCCTATAGTCCAGCTACTCAGGTAGTGGCTGCGAGTGTAGCGCCTACAACTACTAACCTTACTAATGCAGCAGAAGGAACCTTAGTAGCTGCAAGTAGTCCTACTCAGAGTACTTCGGGAACTTCTATTAGCACTACGTTTGATATTGTAAGACCTTGGAATTCAGATAGCACAAACCCAAATCTTGTATTCCCTATCTTTTCTCAAAGTGGTTATGTAAGTGGTACATTGTTTAATCGTATACGGGCTGCTGACCTAGGCTACGACTTTGCAGGGACTGCTTATGTGTCTTACGCAGAGCGTGAACAACTTTCTATAACTCCTAACTTTGATACTGAAACATTAGGTAGCATTGCGTTATGGGCAGACGGAGGCACAATAACAACGGTTGGAGGTGTACCACAACGGGCTACACTACAATTAAGAGCAAGAGCAACTAATAGTCCGGGTGAATTAGCCTACCTTACTACAGCAGAAGACAATACTCAGACTGATGCTAGACGTAATAAGCTAGTGGTTAACGATTATATAGTAGCAGACTCTTATAAGACAGATGTTAGGATCACCGGACGTTTTCTCAATTACAGAATAGACGATGCTAATGCAGATACAAGTAGTAGTTACGCTAGTACTAATACAAGAGCTTGGAACATTTCTGGATTTCAGCTAAACGTTAATAAGGGAGGCATTAAGTAATGGCTATTACTAATCCTCCTATTACAGATGATCCAACTCTTGATTTTACTCTACTAGAGCTTATAAAGTTGATAAATGAATTAGAACAAAAGAATCTTAAGCTAATTCAGGATATCAGAGACGCAACTAATTTTGCAGATTTACAAGCAAGGATAGATCAATGATAAGAAAAATTGGGGACAATGATGTATTTGAAGCTATTAAGCTTATGGATAAATCAACACAAGATAACGAATACGCAGGATATGATCGTAATGAATCGGTTTGGATTCAGTTCTTTACTTCACTAGTTGAAGAACAAAAGGAAGGAAGCCCTCACGCTTTAGTTATAGGTTACTATGATGAAAACGATAAACTAAAAGGCTTCCTTTCCGGAAAAACATTTTGTAGTTATTATAATAAACAATGGATTATGGATGTTAAAGATTGTATAGTAGATAAAGAAAATAATAATGCTTTTATTGTTTATCGTTTATTTGATGCGATGATTGAACACCTAAGAGCTAATGGTGGTACACATTGGAGAGCAGACTCTGTTCAAAGTGAACAAGAAGCTCTAGACTATGGCCGATTTTTACAACGTAGATATAATGCAGTACTGAACGTTTCAGTAAGGGGTATATTACAGGAGAAGTAAATGCTTTTAATAAAAAGAATTACGGGTGACGATTACGCTCCCTTTGGCGCTCGTACAGTATATAAAGGGGGTGGGGGTGGTACTACTCAAACAGCAGGGATTGATGATGAGTTTAAACCTTATATTGAAAAAGGATTAGGTATTGCAACTGATTTACTCGAGGGACAACAACAAAACCCAGCATCTATAGTTGCAGGTTTAACTCCTCAACAGCAAGCAGCAATTGATGCTCAGACTAAAGATGCACAAGCCAAGATGACAGGCACAGGTATTTATGATACTCGAGCAGCCGAACGATCATCATTGCTAGGTCTTGTAGGGAATAACTTAGGTTTGGCAAATGCAGCTGGTAACTTAGGTTCAGCAAGAGGCACTAAAGCATTAGGCTCTGCGTTAGCAGGTCGTGCTGGTGAATATCAGAAACAAAGGCAAGGCTTTATGGATGCTGGAATTACTCAGTTAGGACAAGCTGGTACTTCTCTTCAGACTCAAAACCAAGCAGAGTTAGAAGCAAGGGATCAATCACTTGATCGTTTCTTTAATCGTCTTACAGGTGTAGCCTCTAAGACTACAACAACATCAGGTGGAGGTAAGTAATGGCACAAGGTCAAATTGGGGTGGCTAATAATTTAGAAAAATTAAAGCTGATGAAACAAATGCAAGCGATGCCACCAATGGCTCCACTTGCGGCTCCAGCAGGGGTAAAACCGCCAGAGAGTTTAGGGAAGAAAGCCGGGAATATGGTAGTAGATACTGCTTTGAATAAAGGTATTGAAAGTATGTTTACAGCAGGAATGGGTACACCAGCAACTGCAACAACTGCAGCAGTTCCGGGCGGAGTTGGCGCTGCTATGGGCGCAGCAGGTCCATATGCTTTAGCAGCTATGGCAGCTGGAAAGTTGTTTGGATTGTTTAGCAGTGGTGGTCATGTCGGTCCATTGTATGCAAGCGATGGTAAAAAAGTAAACAAAAAGCCTGTTGATCGTATTCACGAACTTGATTCTAAGATTGCTGAAATAGATAACTGGACTAAGATGATGGACGAAATTTATAAAAAGAAATCTATAAAAGATTATAATAACAGAATAATGAACCCTAGTTATCATGCACATGGAACTAAGGCTCCTGTAGGACAACGAATGATGCAAGGGAGTAGTCCTGATAATTCTTTTGCAGGTCCAATTTCAAAATTAAAATTACAAGATGCCGAAGGTAATGTAAAAGAAACTACTTATGGTAGGTAGGAGATTAGTATGGCCCCTCTAAAGTTTAAATTAGATTCAAATACAGCTTTTGTATCGGATCCCTTAAGTGGTAACAAAAAATATATGCAATCTGGAGTTGGTTTCCGAGGAGACAATTATAATTACCAAGATTACTTTATGAATAATGGCGTACCTTACCAACCTTTTTCATATCCTGATGCAGCCCCAGCAGCACCAACAGTAGCTGCAGCAAGTGACGACGGTGGCTATGATCCAACAAGGGACGGTGTTTACTCTGAAACTGATCTTCGACCTGTAGCAGGTGGTTTTGGTTACAAAGAAACAGAATACAACCCCATGATTGGGCTAATTAATGCATTCACTCCTTTTAATTTCGATAACCCCGAATACGGATTGCCGGGAACGTATGATCATCGAGGCAATATTTTTGGATCTGATGGTATATCGCGTAGTCCTGTTACAGGTGAGGTAAAGGGTTATAAAGATGTAGATACTTATAAAAACACTTTAATTAACAATTATAATACGTCAAGGGCTGCTGGTAAAAATATGTTTGATTCATTGTTTGGATCACCAGAAGGATCAACAGACCCTACAATAGGTGGGATGAGTCGCGCTGATAGAATGAAAGGGTTGACACCTGCTTCTAGAGACCATAGCTTATATAACACCTATGGAGTATTAAATTATAATACATATGGTGACACATATGGTATGTTCAGTCCCGAAGATTTTGATACAATACCCGAAGTAACCTACAGAGGTTTGGGGCTTGATCCTAACGCAGTAGGAGGTATGAAAAATAAAGAGGGGCTTACAGGTAGAATAGGTTCAGATATAGGTGATGTGTATCTTTCTTATGATAATCCTAACTCGCCTCATGTAATAACCGATGACGGTTCTTTGATGAGTAAAGACGGAACATTAGTTTCTACTACTAATCCTTTTACTGGTGAAAAAACAAGTCTATTTACAGATGGAAGCACTAAAGGGTCTAATGATATAGTAAGCGGTTGGCTAGAGTCGGGTCGAAACTTTGCGGAAGTTCCAACGTATGATGGCGACTGGACTGATCTTACTGCAGATGTTCCAGAAACAGTTGAGCCAGCAAGCTCAATGCCTAGCTACTCAACTACTACTCAGCCTGTGTCTGTACCAGATATATACACTGATAACAACGATAACAACGATGGCGGTGATGACTGGGGCGGTAGTACTATGGATACTGGTAATTTTGGCGATTCATTTAATGATGTGAATTCTGCGGGTGAAGGCTGGTGGTCAAAAGGTGGCAAAATACCTAGTGTACAAGCAGGAGGTAAGTAATGAATATTAAAAAGATGACGAGGAAAGATCGCCACGGCGGTATGTTCTCGATCGAATTTGATACTCCAGAAGTACCTGAGATGGATCATCCGGGGGAACCTCGTGGTACAGACACTTATCCAGCATGGCTTACTCCGGGAGAGAATGTAGTCAATGCAGAAGCTTCACGCAAATATCAGCCAGTTATTGATGCTATGAATGAAGAAGGACGCATGATGCAAGAAGCTCAAGGCGGCCCTATCCCTACATATGCGGCTGGCGGTCAAAGAATAAAAGGAAGAGACTATTGGATGGATGGTTTAACTTATAGACCTATGCCACGGAAAAAACCGCAAGAAGATTTCTTTACGATGGACAGGATTACTAATGCATTAGGAGGAGGTATGCAGTATCTTGGAGGAATCCCTAAAAGTATTTACGAGTATGCACAAGATACGGATTGGACTCCTTGGAATTCAGGCGGGGCTAAAGTCCCTGCTTACTATTCAGAGGGATACACACCATTCAGAGACAATCAAGGCATAGGCAAAAGGCCTGAAGTAAATCTAAAGCTTAATAAAAGGGTAGCCCCAACAACATGGTCGGTTCAAGATAATGTTCCTGTGACAGCTATTCATGATGGTAGTAGAGAAATATTAATACCGCCTGTCAGTCCTCCTGAAGTTATTGAGGAGCCTATGCCTATACGTAGACCTCCTATGATGCCACCTCTTTTACCTGAAGGAGATGTAAGAATACCTACAGGTGAAAAGGACTCTTCAGTTTATGATTTGTTAGAGCCATCTGTAGTTATGGATGGTAGGTCTGATAGCGGTATGGCATTACCAGTACCTTTAAGCGCATATGCAAATACAGATCGTGCAAACGAAATCCCAAGATATTTATCTCATCCCTCTTATGAAATGAAAATAAATGATCTAATGGGATATCTTATAAACAGAGGATTATCTCCCGAGCAAGCAGCTGGAGTTGTTGGTAATTTTGCGCACGAAACAGGATCGTATGTACCTAATAAAACCTTCTCTGGGAACACAATAAAAGATACTATTGACTTTGGTACATTTCAAAAGGGTGGCCCGGGAAGAGGCGCGGCTCAATGGGGCGGTGCTTCAGTGACTTTGCCAAGAGCTAAACATCCTAAAGAAGGTCCAACGAAAATAGTTAATGGAATTAAATTTCGTTGGGATCCAAAAGCTAATGTAGATAATAAAGGTGCTTACGTCTACGATCGTTTTGCTAACCTAAAAGAATTTGCAGAAAGTCAAGATCGTGAATGGCGTGATCCTTTAGTACAACTTGAGTTCATGATGCAAGAGCCTGAATGGGCAGAATTAATGAAGAGTGAAAAATGGAAAGGAGCAGATACTCCTCAACTAGCTGCTCACGTATTTCAAGATATATTTGAAAGAGCGGGAGCTACAGCGTATGGAAAGCGTAATGTGCTTGCAGATCAAGTAATGGAAATGTATAAAGCAGATGGTGGAAAGATACCTAGCTACTACTCAAGCGGAGGCCAAGTACCTCAGTATTATGCTAGTGGTAGTGGCTCTTGGTGGGATAAATTTTCGCAACTATTTGGAAACAATCAACCTTCTAATCAAGTAGTATCTGCGCCTTCAGTAGTTAATAATCCAGCTTCTGTTCCTCCTCTTAATCAACAGACACCGCCAAAGCCTAAAGTAGAAGACCAAGGTGAATACGGTGTTCATGATACAATTGTAAGGGTTGATGCTTCTGGTGAACCTATTACTTATGAATGGGATGCTGAGAAAAATGCTTATGTAGATTCAGATGAGATTCCGTATACTCGTGGGTTTGGTGAATGGGTTAAAACTGGATTCTTTGATGAAAGTAAAGCTGATGATGGATTAGTTACCGATGCTACTCCGGGTGATACAAACATAGGAACATACGAAGGATACCCTGTTTATATAGGGCAAGATGGAAAACCTTATGTTGTAAAACCAATGGGTCCTTTTGGTACAGGTCGAACAACTCAATTGCGGTTGTTCCCTTGGCAAACTAATGACATTATTAAACTTCCTGAGAATGAAAGAACTGTTGCACCTCCTCGAGTAGATAAAAACAGTATGATACCTCTTCCGGGAGTTAGTAAGCCTGTTGTAACTACTCCACAAGACAACGATGGGGTATCTGGAGATCAGGTAGCAAAGACAGGTGAGCAAGGTAAATCAGAAGATCCTGCAGGTTGGGAAGCAGCATATGGTTGGGTTGAAAATAATTTCGGTCATATGTTTGATAAGAAGCTTCTTGCTCGGATGGCAACCTTATATTTAGGTAGTCGTATCTTAGGTTACGAACACTTAGACTCTGCTCGTTATGCAGCTAAAGATTATCTTACTGAATTAGACGCAAAAGCAGATGTAAAGCCGTCTAAGATAACACCGGGAAAATACTATATGGTTCCAGGAATGGGTCCAGAACCAGTGCCTACAACAAACGTTGACGGTGTACCACATTACACAGTAACTTCTCCTACTATGGCAAAACAATTAGGTGTTACAGTAGGAACAAGGGTTCCTGTGGCTGCTATTAGTCCTCACGGCGCACAAGAAATGAGTGAGGAGATCAGTGACCCTGTAAAAGCTCCAGCAAGATATCAGGAGAAAGCTGTTCAAGCGTTTAAAAATGCCTTCTATGGTATGGAGGAAGACCAAAGAGTTGCAGCGCCTATTACTGTAGGTGGTGAAGCTTTTGAACTTCTTAAAAGAGACCTTGCAAAAGGTGGAAGGGATCCACAAACACAGTCCAGAGCAATGGCTGCTATGGATAATGCGCTTAGAAAGTATGCACAGCATAATGCTATGTTTGTTAGAGACCCTGATAAATATGAAGACGATTACGGAACTGATCGTAATCCTCTGAATAGTCTTGAAGCTTTTTACAGAGCAGAAAGAATAGCTGTTGATGCACGTAGGTTAAACCCTAAGCATGTAGAAGGCACTAGCCCATACAAGCTTATGGAATTAACTAATCAGATGGATGCCGAAGATGTAGTAGGTGGTGATTATACTGAGGAGATGAATAATGCTTCAGAAGTTTGGAGCAGAATCGTAGCCAAGAAAAAGAAGGATAAGAACTACAACATGCGTGGATTCAGCATTGATGAAAACACACAGGGTTATTCTCCATTCACTTGGTGGTTGTATAATCTCTATGAAAACGAACCAGCAGCAAAAGCGTTGTTGCAAGAAAATCTAGCAGCTAAAGATTATCTTAAAACATACAAGAAAAAATAGGAGTAGCTTATGGCTAAAAATGATTTCCGACTAATCCCTGACGGAAGGGGTGGTTTCCATCGTCAAATAGATGGTGATACCGAAGCCGATAATCAAGGTAATCGTTTTAGATACGGGGGTGTAAACACTCGTGAGATAGCTACTGTAAAGAAAGACAAGTATGGGGAGGCTTCCTATAAGCCTTCTCAGCTTGGCGCTATGGAGCAAGCTAAAGCTGTAAGTGATATTATCAGAATAGGCAAATTTAATAATGTCGAGTATACAGGTAACTATGACGAGCAAGGCCGAGAAATCATCAATCGATATAATGATGATGGAGCCGATCTTAATGAAGTCTTAATTGCCAATGGCATTGCTGAACCTGATCTTTACACAAGCTCTTCAGCACTACTAGCCAAGAGAGCAGCAGAAGATCGTAGTCAATTTTACGGAACAAGGACTGATTATCAAAAGCTAGGCGACACTATCCAAGATAAGTTTGATTCGCAAGGAATAAACTTCAAAGGCCGTGCCACTAGCGAAGCTTACTATAATCCTGATTTTCATTCGGGTGTTATGTTTAGGGACACTGATCGTGATCTTGAAAATAATAGGAAAGGTTTTTTCGGTCAAGCTGGTTCTAGTTTTTATCAATCTTGGCAGGGAATTAAAGAAGGTTTCTATGGGTATATGCAAGCTACAGGTCAGGTCTCCGACTTTGAAGCATTAGACAATATAGGAATGCAAGGCGTATTGAGAGCAAGGGAAACGTTACGTCAACAACCGCACGTTGTTTTAGATTATCGTGAAGTTGATGGGGTATTTAAAGGCTTTCAATATGTAATGAACAATGCGGCTATGTCAGCGCCTTATATGGCCAGTACAATGGCGGCTATGGCATTAGCAGCACCTCTCGCAGCAGCAACAACACCTTTACTAGGTCCAGCAGCTGGCGCGGTTGCAATAGGGGCTACAGCAGTACCTAACTCTCTTATTTTCGCAGGACAGATCTGGAATGAAATGGAAGGCGAGAAGGGAGCAGCGCAGTGGGCTGCAGCTACAGCTGGCGGTGTCTCAATGTCTGTACTTGAGCGTTTTGGATTAAGTAAACTAATGCCTAAAACCTCTTTAATAAATGCGGCAGGCCTTGAGCGAGCATCACAAGCCCTTGTAGTAAGAGTAAACAAAGAAGCAGCAGCAGGAAAGCTTGGAGGTATTTTAAGACCGGGTAGTGCTACACCTGTAACTCCGATAACATTAGCTCAAGCAAGAAATCATTTAAAGAATGCGATAGCTTCTGAACAACGAAGAATGATGAAAACGATGGGCGATTTCAGGCCTGAAGACATAATGAAGTTTTCAGGGTTAGCATTAGCTAAGAACACAGCGCGTGGTGCTGCAATAGAATCTGCTACAGAGATAATGCAAGAATCTATCCAGATGGCTACTGCAGCTGGTGTCTCTGATAAGCGATATACGCCTGAAGAAATCAAGAACAGACTTTTAAATGCTGGTATTGCAGGCGGTACACTAGGTGGTGCATTCTCAGGCGTTGGAGCAGGCAGACAACAACTTAAAAATTATTTAGAGTACAAAGAAAAAGCAGATGATGCAGATCCTGAGAAAGCAGGGATAATGGCTCAACACAAGCAGAGGAGGATACAGGCTGGTCATCGGATAACTAGTGTTGAAGAAGATATAGCTGCCGTTGATGCTGAATTAAAAGCAGAAACGAAGCGTGAAGTTGAAAACCTAGATGTAGTACCACCAATGATGTCTCCAAAGGAGATAGACGATCAGTATGTAGCAGATAATGCCGCAACAACAGAAGAAAAGAAAACGGTTTATCAAGGAATTTCAGATGCTGTTAAGCTTACTCAAAAAGAAATAGACGCAAGAGCAGCTAAGATAGAAACAGAGCAAGGTGCAGAAGCAGCTAATCTTTACAGGAAAGCTGTTGCAGCCAAGCAAAGACGTATCCAAGAAGACAAAGATAGACCTGTAGAACTAGCTCCTACTCCACTGAAAACAGCAGCGGAAAGAGCTAAAGCACATGAAGAAAGTAGTGTAGGGGCTGGAAAGTATGTAAGCAAGTATGACAAGATCACTGATTATCTAGGTGCGTTTGGATTAGGTGCTTTGAATTTAGTTCGTGGTGCAGAAAAAGCTACGATGGCTATACGGGAAATGTTGAAATCAGAAATGGCTTTAACTATTCTAGCAATGGTAGGTCAAACTACAACTGGACGTTATAAGTCAGGCGATAATCACAGAGCTTACAAAGATAAGTTAGAAGGTGGTTTGCGTTCGATGATTAGCCAAGCCAATATAATAGATGCAGTAATGAAAGTTATGGGCATCAAAGGTAACAGAAGGGTTAACGCTAAAAATGCAAAACTAGTTTCTGGAATCATACTATGGTTCGGTAAGTCAGGTGCATTCGATGCCTTTAGACAATACAAACAAGATATTGCTGATGGCAAAGACGCTGTGTGGGATGAAGATAAAGAGTGGTTTAATCCTGCAGATAAAAAAGCAGGTGGGCGTAAGTATACTCTTGAACAAGCTAATATCTTATTCGGTGTTGGGTTAGAGTTCGAAGCAGCATATGATGCTGTATGGGAAACAATTAGAGAAGCTTATAAAGCAGAAGACAAAGATGGCAAAGAGCTACAAAAGTTAGATGGCTACTGGTATAAGCATGATGGTTTTGATTGGAAAAAAGTTAGAGATAATCCAACTGCTTTTAAAGCTTGGGTAATTAAAAATAACATAATCAATCTAGGTCAAGCAGGGAATCAAGCAGCCGTAGCAGAGTCAGCAGAAGCCTTGTGGCAAAGCATTGCTCTTAGAGGAGAAGCTAGCTTTGGAAGTGAGTTTTCTTTAGTTGAAGGTAAAACATGGTTGCCTTGGTCTTTCAATAGACGTTCAGTAGGCATTTCAGAGATGGATGGGTTCTCACAATGGGCTAGTACAAATATATTTGAAACGCTAGTCAGATCTCAGAGAGAAGCCGCTAAGTATGCATCATCCACTAGATACTTTGGTCACGGTGGTCGTAAGCTAGACTACATGATGCGAGAAATGCAAAAACAAGGTGGATACACTGATGAAGAAATGGAGAAGTTTGCTTATCATGTAATATCAATGATCAACTCAGAACACGGTAACTTTAACCGGGTTAAGAGTCCTCTTATGACTAAGATAAATTCATTCTTGACAGGATGGTCGGTGTTTGCTGGCTTAACGTTATCAGCACCTGCATCTTTACCTGAAATGGTTATGATATATTGGAGAGTCCACGACGATACTATGTTCAGACAAGCAACAGAAAAGTTTTATGAGCAAGTGGGTGCGTTGTGGAGTAAACAATTACAAGAAGAAGTTAAGCGGAGTAAAGCCTATTTAAATAGAACAGGACTTACGCAAGAACAAAGTGCAGCAATAGATAGACTTGCCACTGGAGAAAAGGATATTTACTTTTTAAGAGCGCACGAGGCTTTCTTTACTGTAATCGGATTAACTTCTTTAACTCAATTTCAAAGAAGAATGAATGCTGCGTTTGCAATTGACTATGTAAGAAGTAGTGTTCAGATATTAGCTCAAGTACCAATGAAAGATTATGCACCTGAAAGAATAAAGGGTGCGGTAGACACATTAAATGATGATTCAATACCCGGAGATACTGAAGGTAATCAGGCTCTAGCTGAAGACGCAGTAGGTCAATTAGGTTTTGATTTCGATAAAATGTCTAAAGAAGAACTTAGAGTGTATGAAGCGCTATCTGATTTGGGTGTAGATGTTGAAGGTCTGGTCTTAGCTTACCAGTTAACAGATGAAATACACAGAGATTCTCTTTTTAATATTGAGGGAGAACGTAATGACGAAGAAAACATACAAGCGTTTGGAAGAAATAGCTTTAGACAGGCGTTAGAAAGTCGTTTATCTATTGATAGTCATGCTATGAAAGATTCATTGAGTCCAGCACAGTTAAACTTAGTTCAAGACGCAAAAAGTCTACAAGACTTCTTGAATGATCAAATGGAAACAGCGATCTATAACTTTGTTAATGAGCGAATTCAGAATCCACAATCATCTAACAGACCTTTATTCTTTCAAGACCCTCATTGGCAATTGATGACTCAGTTTAATGGTTTTATTTCTACCTTTACTTCAGTTATTATTCCTCGACTATACAAAACACAGTTAGCAAAAGGAACTGCAAAAGTTAAATACGATACATTTGCTTTTATGGTAATGATGTTGGTATTAGGAGGGGCGAGTCAGTATATTAAAGACCTAATTAAGTTTGGTAAGCCAAGTCCTTATTTAGATAGTGCAGGCTATATGCAACGTGCATTGTATGCATCAGGTGTATTAGGGCAGTTCGAAAGGGTTGTTGATCAGCTTGCACCGCTATATCCTGATCGTAATGGCTGGTTGCTCTCTGCTTTAGGAGGGGAGACTGGTCCTTCAGCAAGGAATATAAGATCAATAGGTGAAGGAGTTGGAGCGTTGTTAGAGGGTGATACAGAGTTAGCAGCTAAGAAAGTTCTAACTACAGCACCTGCTTTAGGCTCAATAAATAGAATGCGTGATGCGACAGTAGATGTTATGCATCTTAAGAACCCTAAACATTCTTTAAATTATGAAGAGTCATGGGTGAAAGATTTAATAGATATGGTTAATTAACTACGGGCGGCTCCTACGGGGGTCGTCCATACTAGGAGATTAAAATGAGTAAAGGAAGAGTTACCACGGCCTTAGAAACTGGTAGA